>JAAUXT010070523.1_pt1 | contig 26074 bp, 25 predicted proteins | sample 7278171 | NCBI WGS metagenome assembly JAAUXT01 (sample SAMN14350112, study PRJNA611818) | marine sediment metagenome | isolation source: surface marine sediment (1.8m) | place: French Polynesia: Moorea | collected 2018-08
TCTGACACTTTGAAGTGTGTGAGAACATCACTCACACCACTTCAGACTCAAAATTTTCATTTCAATCTCGATGCAAAGCATCTTGACTGTCATGAAAATTTTTCATCTGGCATGGTGCGAGTAGGATGTTCTCACACGCTTCAGCGTGTCAGAAGTGTATCTGTGCGCCCGGAGTCGCGAACCTCATTCAGACAGGGAGAACGTACATGGACGAGAATGAAAGGACGAGATTGGATCTTGGACGAGGAATAATTACACGTTGGATGAGAATAATTTTTTTGGACGAGAATATTTTCTCGTCGTCAATAAAGAATAAAAAAGACAATCAAACGTACATGTACTTCCTTGATACGAATACGTATTCTCTGTGGTCCAGCCGGATCAGATGTTCCCTCTTGACTGAAGGAAACAAGCACACCTAATGTTTCGTTTTGAAAAGATCTGCCGGCAGGTGTTTCGTTTCGTCGAACCCTAACGTTTCGAAAAAGAGCAGTTCACAACAGAGAGCAGTCTGATCATGACGGCGATACTCACACGTCTGCGAGCATGCTTGCCGTGGTGTGCCACCCGTCAGTTTGAAACTGGACAAACCAGCGTTTTGAGCACGAAGGGAATACGAAGGCAGAAAACACACAGAATCAAGGCAATTCCGCTGTCAACCGTTGTCGGGTTTACACACTTGCAGCTGAAAAAAGCACCAGAAGCCCAAGAAGGCAAACACGCCCTTCAAATGTTCGGAATGCTCTGCTTTTGAGTTTCAGGCGTGAACAGCGAAACCCTTCCAACACAAGGTTTTGCGAACAAAGGTCATGTGGCCCAAGTCGATCCAAAACTGCGTTCTGCTTCTCACGCCTTGGTTTCACAGCATGTGATCTCTGAAACGCTTCAAAAATGCGGCACCCAGAAAACATTTTGCCACATTTTGTAAATTAAATTGTGCTTGCGGGACTTCTTTCATTGCTTGTGCTCCAAATTCATTTTCCACCAGAAGATAAAATGGGTCTCATGCAAACGAACACTCCAAAGGCACAAATGCATCAAAAGGTGCGCGTCTGCTGAGAAACACTGCGGCTTGAGGCTCAAGAACGCGCTCGATTCAAACCAACAGGCAATACGAGTACACACAGGATGGAAACTTGTCAAGACAATGAGACATGGACACATGAGACGGAGTTCAGAAGTGTCGTCCATATGGCGTTCTGCGTTCTTGAAGATTTGTTGTTCTGGTCAACTTGGGCATCAGTTTGACTGGTCAATTGCTCTTACAGTCTCACACAGCCCAGACAATTCGTCCCTTGCAACAGCACTGAGTGCAGGGCAGAGGACAGAACCCACAAGTTGTGAACCAGATCCTCCGTTTTGTTTTCAACGGCAACAAGTCGACCTGCCAAAAAGCACGCAGTTTTGACCAGGGGCCCTTGCCCCTTACCCCCTTGCCCCTGAAACCATCTCTGTGATCCACCAATTTTTTTTTGCGTCGCAGCCTGGAGTGGAGTGGCCCACTGGTGATTTTGAATCTCCTGACATTTGTCTTTCTCTGTTTGTGCTGAATTGGAGGGTGCGCAGTTCGCTGAGTACAAGCATCTGATTCAAGGCTTTCACTCACAAGAACCTGCTTGCCCAAAGACAAAGACAATCTCACATGTTTCAGAATTCGTCCCACGTAAGCAGGGGAATGTTCCAGGCCTTCTGTGAACTGCATGTCAACAGAGCTGAAACACTGCTGTTTACACAGTTTTGATACATCATCCTGAGGTCTAATCCGGCAGAGCTCTCAGACATTGTGATGTGATGTATTTGGTTAAAATTACATTATCGAATGTAGAACTGCAAACTCTGTCCAAATGTAATGAATGGGTCTTCTTAGATCGGCACAAAAATAAATGCAATCAAAAACGCATTGTCAGACAAAAGACCTTTTTGCCTGAAGTTGCATTTTCATTGATATGCAGGGGACAGTGCCTGTCCTTTCTTACGAGTTGTCCTTGTTGCACAACTCGAGTGTACATTGGCTTTAAACAGAGGTAACTCAAGCAAATATTGACTTTCGGGGAAACAAGCTGAACTCAAAGACGGTTTACCTTGAGACCAACAATAAAACAGATGACTATTTACTGCCGATGATATTAGCGCTACCAAGGACTCGGAAATCGATTCTTGTCGAAGAAAACATGGTTTAAACCTCTAAATTTACACTCTGAAATCAATGAGTGAAAAACAAACGTCTCTGCTAGAAGAAGGTTGAATCATCTTCCAAACACAATCACAGCCAGTTTGAGGCCCAAGGCTGAAACGTAAGATTTAATTCTTGGCATAAAGTGCGACCATGTCCAAAGTCACATGCGTGCACAGCGAGCCTTTGTGTTGAGCAAAGGAAACAGAACATTTTGTCTGAACTTCCAGGTAAAAACACATATCGACAGAGTTTGCCGGAAAGAGAATCAGCTCGAGGCAGCGACATCATCGGATTGGTTTCAGTGAAGGTGCAAACGCTGAAGAAACTTCCGGTGAAACAAAGATGGTGTTGGTGCAGGAACTGATGGTTTCCATGGTGAGCTGTCTGCAGTCGAAAATTGTGTTGGCAGAAGTCATATCCAGCAATTGATCTGCAACACGAATCAGACGCATTCGGTTCACGAATCTCCGCTCAAAGTTCTTGGATAAATGTTATTGATCTGAATCTGCCGGGGCTGAGTCCTGTTTCAGGTTCATGCGAAGTCACACAAACTTGCTGATTCTGCCGTGCAGGTATCAGCAGCTTGAAATGCACAAGTGCATAAACAACAGTTTTTCAATCAGCACAACCTAATCACGTTGTTGTGAGAATAAAAACACAACCCGGCTTTGCCCGGGCAACGCTATCAGGTGTTTATTCGAATGCACCTGCATATCCGTGGATCCTCCCAGTGACATCTGATCTGATTCGAGCCACGATCACATCATCTGCAGATCAAAGCGCTGGATTTCAGAGAGAAGGTTTGAATGAGCGCCAGGTATGCCACAGCGGCGGCAACACACTCCCACATGAAGACCATGACCACAGTCGCGATACTTGTTGGTTTTGGCCTTTGTGTCAGGATTTGATTGCTTCAGATCCATTTCACCTCCTTTTCAAGTCTCACTTTGACAAGTCTCAGTCATTGCCGTGGGCCTGTCAGAGAATACCTTCGTGACAAAGTGTTTTGAGACAGAAAAGTGTGTTGAGCAAAAACAGTCAAATGCAACCCACTCGCCGTACCAACACCCGAGGCAGCTGCAGATTTGCATCGTCAATTGACTGAGACGCTAATTAATCTCTGAGAACCAAGTCAAAGACTGAGGGGAAGAAAAAATGAATCCAGAGATGATGGGAACGAGGAATAAATGAGCAGATGCTGAATCAAAGAACACGCACCCGATTCACCCCAGTGCAAACCTCGTGTTTTCTCCCTCATTCTCCCAGCGAGTATGTATTTCTTGTCTTTGGAACTCGCGGAGTTGCGGACATACTCGGTTTGTTCAAATAGACGAAGCTGTGCCTTCTTGTTTACATACACTTATGGATTCAAATGTTGGTAGACATGTCGGTTACGTGTACAAAGCAGTGCTTTTCTATTCACAGCAATTGATCCCCTATATCTTGAAGCCCGTGCAGCCAAACTCCTTCCACACACAACAGACTCTCCGTGCACATCAAAGCATATCAAAGGCAAATGGTGAAACTGGAGTTCTCATCCCGGTCATCTGAAGCACACAGTTTTGTGTGAAATGCAAACCATCTCCAACCCACATGGACACCTAACCCGTGTGGAGGACGTTTGCAGACCAGTTGAAATCGTTGTCCAGCAAGTGAGCAAATCACTTACGAATCATGATCAGTGGCTCCATGTCGATTTGTTCCTCTTCACATGTTGGCAGTGGAATCTCAACTGTTGTGACTTTCCCTGCAACTCCCATGCATGGCAAAACGCAAATCAATGGGATGTAAACACCATTATGAAGGTCATGTTAATCTACATTGAGTAAACAGTAAACATCATTTTTTGTGGATCTGTGACAACCACACCGACAATGATGTCCCAAGAGCCTGTGGTTTGATTGGTGTGAGACTCAGCCCCGTCTGTTGACTGGCTCTGAAGACGATTCTCAGATTCGCAGAGCTTGGTCAACAAACACAACGATCATCCCAGCGGTTGAGAAACGGGCAAAGCTTCACCTGAGAGACCAAGAGAGAGAGAGAGAGAGACCAAAAGAGAGAAACACAGTGAGACACAGAGAGACAGAACAACAGGGACAGAGATAAGACACGGAGAATGTGAAGTACTTGGGTAAACTCCATGTGGAGCTTCAGCAGTTGTGCTAATGAAAACAACATGAAGTATTGATTGAGTGCTGACATACTTTCGCCAAACAGTACAATTTTAAATTCATCATTTATCCGGTGGCTCCCACACTCGAACACAACAACTTTGGATCATAAATTATGGATTCTTCGGTTGATGTTTGTGCACACATTGAAGCCTGAAAACCTGCATGGGGAGTCTCCTGTCACTTCACAACAATATCGAGAGAGTGCGGAGCGGAAAATTAAACAGCAAGAGGTGCAGAGAAGTTGAATCTGGATCCCTTGCAGTCAAACTTTCTATTCTGCATCTTTCCTGGTGTCTGGATGAGCACGGAGGGTGAGCCATTGAAAAGGCCCTCGAAAAAAACAGAAAGAAAATTCTGACGTCAACAGATATTTTGTGCAAAGAGAAAATATTTTTTTACTTGTGAGGAAGGAAATTGTGTTCAGCTCCACATGCCCGAGACAAAGAGACTCAAGGAGAGATTCTGACTTTGTGAGGGGAAAAGGGGAAATAAAGCGCTAAATATTGAAAACTAAAATTGAAGCTGATGCTCTTCAGACCTTTGGTGGAGGTTGATCGAAGTGCAAAACCCAAAACAGGGCACTTGATCCAGCAACCTCCACCAAAGGTCTGGAGCAGCAAAGTTGAAGTTGGTGGAGTTGATTCCTGTTTTTGTTTTTCATGTTTGTCAATTGACATTGATTATGTCACTTCAAAACTTTGTGTCAAACATCTCTGTACAAAAGTAATTCAAACCCCTTCCGGTAAGAATTTGGGTATTGTTTCCTCAACTGTTGTTACTGGTTGCAAAGTGAGCTGCTGTTTGCAGACACAGGAAAGAAAACAGGTGTACATGAAAAAATCAAGAAATCAGGACAAAGATCAAACGGAAAGGAAATCTGTCTTGGGAGTCAAATCATCTTTGCCATGCAGAGCCAAACACTTCTTTCTGGTGATACGCTTGCAGGAAATGTGCAAGTGACCACTCCAGTTTTTTGTCTTACCACAAAAAAATTCATGACACACACCACCACCACATGACTGACCTGCGAGTCCCATTTCAGAATATTCTGATTCCTTGGCTTCAACACTGGCCGTGCAACTGTGGTCGTATCTCAGAATCTCTTGCCATCGTTTGAATTCCATGCATAACTTGTGTCATTTTGTTGGTCTGTTTTTCTCAGATGGAACCTTGGGTTATACTCTAGCACCATATCAGGGTACCCACAGTACCAAGAGGAATCCTGCCTGAATCTTTGACTTGAGGAATTTCTGTTTTCTGAGGATACTCATGAAGCCGAAAACCTGCTGAACCGAATGAAGACCAAGAGTCTGTGGCCTCAACTTACGGTCCTTGCTTGGTGAATAAATGCCTGATCTTTGTCCCGTGTTCTGATGTTCACAGCTTTCAAATCCAGAAGGTCTTTGCTGAGGGACAATTCCAATTTCAAATCCAAAAGTTGAAGCCAAGTTACTTGCAGAAACACCAGGCTCAAGGATTGTAGATGCATGGGGCACAATGTTCAGCAGTGCAACCATCCTGTTTTTCTCTGCGAAAGTGTCACCAACATTTTGGGCAGTGCTGAGCATACCGTGAGGCCATTGTGTCCCAAACCACAGTTTCTCAACAAAAATTGCATTCTCATGTGTGACTTGGCCTCTGTTGACTGGACCCCTCGGCCAAAGGAACATCGTAAGACATCCCCACTGGGTAGTACGAAAGTTTGGGTGACCCTCTGATGAAATCCATGTTGGGTGACCTACCCTGGGGTCAAACAGCACATCAATGATGTTGCCTGACCAGGGAAGGGGGGCCCTATGCTGTTTAAACCTCATTCAACATCAATGTTGGGTGGCTCCCCCAACATATATGTTGTCTGACCCTCAACTAACAATGTCACACAAGGGGGTCATGCGTACAACATTGATGTTTGACCCTCAGGCAACATCAGTCATGTGGCTCCCATCTGGGGTCAAACAACATGGACCTCACCAATGGGTAAAATGAATGTTGGGTGACATTCTGGTGTTTGTGCTTGCCACGCCAATGTGCTTGCAATGCTGCATTTCAAGTTGTATTTTCAATTGCTTTGTTCACCAAGTAACAGATACCTGAATCAACACCAAGGCGGGAACACGGAACCTCACCACCACCACCACAACCACCACCACCACCACCACCACCAACACCAACACCACCGTCAAATTAGACTTTTGGGTGTCTGTTCTTGCACAAGCGCTTAGCTGCCTCAATAGGTGAAATCTTTTCAACAAAAGGTCATGCTGGTGGTTTCAAATTTGTTTGCTATTGGTCCAAAAACACGAGCTCGAAAACGCTGGAGCCAGAGAGGAACGTCAACAATTTTTGGCAGCTCAAGGGAAGAGTCACTCCTGAACTGAAATCTATTGCGCCATGCAAGAGGTCTGACACGAAGATCCAGTTCCATCCGAATGCGTTTGCTCCCACTCCACCTGCAGTAAAATCACTTTTGAGGATGCTCCCTCGAATTGTTTTTGGATGTTGTTGTGGAAATAGTCTCTCTTTGAAACATTCGTTTCGCTTCATTGTGCGTTCCGATTGTCATGTCATGTGGGTTTTGTATTGAGGACTCGGTACATTAAGGGCTTCTTGCACTTTTAAAATGTTTCAAATCCGTATCGACAAGACAACTCACAGGAGATTTGGCATTTTATCTTTATTGCCCACGAAATCCCTGCGGATTGTGAAAACGGCTTTGCACAAAGTGTTTAAAAAGCTTTGGGAACCTATAAAATTCATTATTTTCCATTAGGACAGTAAATTCAGGGACAATTCAGAAGTAATTGTGGATGAGTTTATTCAACATAAGCCAACTGCGAATCGTACTTGGAAACAATCCGCGTTTTGGTGTGAGAGCTTCAGTTTGTCGATTGAGTTTTGCAAGTCAGATTTCCTTCTTTTCTGCAGCCCGATTGTTTTTGACGTGCACCCGTGTCAAGATGTAGATTTCTATTTTGCTGCAGGAAAAATCAGATCACCAATGAGTTTTGAAGCATTCTTTTGAAAAATTATTCAATTTGTGTCACACCCCGGAAGCGGAGATAACCTCTCAGAAGTTGTCTTGTTGAGGGTTGAATGATTGATATTGGAAGACAAATTGATAAACAGAACCTCAGACTACCTTCGAAATGTGAATGAAGATTATCATGTCAAACAAACGTAGCAATTCACCAATTGATCAGGGAAATGCGAAAATGAACTTCCGATGCGCACACATTATGTCTTCTTCAAATCGATGATTCATTATTTATTTATGCGGTTAACCTGGAATTGATGTCTCTTGCACACGTACGAGACGCAGAACCAGCGCTTCCAAATAGATACGTTGGAAAGTATCTGCAGATATGCAGTCCATTTTCTAATTACTGGGACACATCAATAGGTATTTTGATCACAAAGTAATATCGGAAAACACACATTAGGAAACAAGACTGTGCTCAGTGGCATGCACAAATTCGATCCCTCTGTCGGGACTCCGACGGAAAGATTCCATCGCTGCACTGTGACGCAAATAGAGATATTTAGTTGTCCATGCTGCAGTCTGCCCTGGGAATCCATTTAAATTGTTCAAATCTTCAAGAACATGGTTTGAGGAGTTCATCAAACAATTGAGGCTCAGTGTAGGTGCTACAAATCCGACTTACTTTTCTCTCAACCTTTTCCTTGGATCCAAGGTGGATGGGTCGCTTTTGTAAATACATTCCACGAAACCCCTGGATGGTTTTGATAATCATCTGAATCACCTCGACGATGACCTTCGTGCAAAAACATAATTTTTCAATCAGCAATCGATTGCAAAGCATCGTAGCTGAGGATTCCACACCTGCATCATTCATCAGGTTACTCACAAGCTTTCTCTTCTATCAACGACGAATTCTGGCACTTGAAAACACACGATTGTCTGAGATCATGGCACTTAAAATCTTTTTGAGTGCTATCTCGGTGAGATAGACAGAACCTTGTGTGTACTTGCAAATTCAGAGAAGCAAAAATCTATCACTCCGAATTTTGCTCAATTTGTCTGTCCATGCACGTATCGTTTGGGATGAAGTGTCTCCCAACGCTTGGTCCAACAATTCTGTTTGTCAAGTGAACAAGCGTTCTGTTTGGTTGTGGTGAAGCTTGTCGTGAGTGTTGCAAGAATTTTGTTACACACAGTCGGAGTTGCTTTCTTTTCGAGTTTGGTACTGAAGGGGGAAGAGGGCCGTGGAGAGGAAAACCTCGTGTGACAGCAACTCGAGACATGCCACTGACTTGGTTTCATTTTTTTTCTTTCAGCCAACCTGGCTGCTCACATTCACACACGCAAATGGATAGGTTGTTGCGGCAGAATTTTGCGAGTCTCACCATGATGCATAAACTCATATTTCAAAAGTCGTTTGTCAATTCCTAATGTCTATCGACAAACGTGATTGGCGTGAAAATTATCCCGCTTTTGGTACAACAAGTTTTCTGCAACTAGCAACCAAAAACGTTTTCAACGCAGATTGCTTTCACATTTGAAATTGTTGCAGTGCAGGCAGGACCTGGATCGAAATGTTTCTTTGACATCAGCACAATCGTACAATGATACCAAAGAAGCGCCAAGGTGTTTCCTCTGAGAACTGCGCGAGGGACAATTTGACAGGAACCCGTAAAAATCCCTTTCATAGTTTTCATCAAAAACAGACAAGAGTCTTCCTGTCCCTGTAATCGCCTTACTGCTCAAATGAGTCAAACGAGGTGGTGGCTTTAATGTTGCAACGAATTAATCTCACAAAAGAAGATTGCAAAGACGAGATCTGGCATGCAGAAATGTTACGGGCTCCTGAACTGACATCATAACAGATGACTGCGATGTGAAAACGAAATTCGTTCACAATGACTGAAAGTGCCAGATGTATTGCACACAAAGAACTTGTGCATGCATGTAGTATTTTAACTTGTTGTCTGCCCAAAAGAAATCATTTCGTGCACTTTTCCTGTCAGCTTCCATTTCCTTCGCTGCAACATGCAGGGGGAAACGTTCATGTTTGTACATTCCGTATTCGATCGTGACGGAACAGTACCTTTTTGGAACTCAAATAAATGACAAGCTTTCTCAACACGGGAGAGTCTGACGAAGCGAAACATTCGAACGTCGTGCGGCGCGCTTTTTGCACATCCATCTTGCGCTCAACAATCGCCCGCCTTCTGCAGAATCCGTGCACGCAGGCAACTCACTCACTTCCATTCATGCACAGGAGAACTTGGTGCACCTGAGCCTTTTCAGACCACGGTAATTTGCGCTGTCTTGCGTGGGGAACAGACGCAGAAACAGCGGTTGTTACTCACCCGTCCTTGTCATCCTCGTCGCCTCGGTCGCCCTTGTCCTGCCTGTTCCTGTCGCGGTCTCGATTCCGCTGTCTGTCGCGATTTCTTTTCCCAGCACAACTCAGGTCGTAGATGGAAGACATAATCAGCAGAATGGAAGTGATCGTTCTCAGTGACGGTGGCACCATTGTCAATGTTTGGGTTCTCGTTGTTTTTGTGAGAGCACTAATTCATCAATTTGATTTTCAGCAAGCTTCACACTAAAGTGCGAATTTATGTCAGCGCTGGAATGACTGAAAATGCATTGTGATGAATTCTACTGCCACAAACCATGAAGGTTCCATCAGAGTTAATTGATGGCAAAGAGCTAATTCATCGCTTGCATTTCACGCGCCAGCCATACTGTTCTGGTACTTTCCAAGCGAATGTCTGTTTCCTCTTCAATCTGGAAAGAAACTGCGGAGAGTGAGACGAAACACGCTGAAGACGATCACATTTTGGAAGTCGGCGGCGGTCTCGGTCGGTCGGAGGAGGAAACTGGTGTCTCCGGAACGCGACGAGTTTCGCTGTCAACAGGAGCTGCGCGTCGCCTCCCAGAGCCGCCGCCGAGCCACAACGCAGGCCTCGCCGACTACGAAAACAGCTTTATGATCAGGTGCCTGCAAGCCTAGCTCCCTTCACAGTAGTCAAAGCTGGAGTCGGATATCTATGCTCACAAGCGTTTCTACTTCTCCATTCTCCACTGGTTTCAGTGCATTATTTCCTCTGACATGCAACAATGCGGCTCAATCCAAGTGGTCTTCATCATTATAAAAAACGAACCGGAGCCGTTCAGCGGCCGTCGAATCGATTGACGGATATTCCGCTTTTTATTGCCTCCTGGATATGTCTGCAACATATTTAACTCAATAGATGCGAATAAATAATTTTTCAAGCATTTTTGACACTCACGTGAGCATAAGCACGCACATAGGAAGTCTCCAGAGAATCTTCATATTTTGTGAGGACCGACGAGCCCTCCAGTGTTGTTGCAATTCTACTCTGCAGCAAAAATAAGAACCAAAAGTGCACATCCAGACCGGGACGCAGAGAGGACAAGTTGCCTATTTCTATTTCTGCATCATTTATGCCGAAACACGCTCGAGAGAGACAAGTCTTCGCAACTACAAGACTGATAAGTAGGATTCTTGATGCCTGTGACAGCCCAAATCTGCACTGGTATTTCCCTTTACACACAGGAGAATAAGACCTCGTTCCGTAGCAGAAAGGCAAAGCGACAAAGGCAACGAATCAATGAGATGTGATTTGGATGCATATTTGATGGTGCTTGGGTCAGTCATGGTCCATCAGCTAAATGCCCTTTTCTCTGTCTGTAATCAACATTAAGCAGCTTCCCAACAGTACAATCAACAGTCCTTGGTGGGCGAAGTCAAAAAAAGTGGAGTGAAATGCAAAAGGATGGGGAGCCTCCAATCAGCTGATGTCTTCCATTCATTGTGATAATGAATGTACAAACCACCCAAGAGACAACAAACAATAGCTTGCCAATTTTCATGTAAATTTAACATGAGTTGAAGTCAACTATACTTTTTGCACGCGTTCCCAGAGTTTCCAAGCAGTTTTCTCAACGACAAACAACACTTTGTGCGGTCTGACCCCGGAGAAACTGTAACCTTGATTGAATGACCGATTCAATTGGTTGAACATTGCTTGGATCTGGAAAACACACCAGAGCCACATCATGTACAATGGCACTTAAATTACATTTGAATTAATGATGACCTCTGTAATTTGCAAAGCAAGTACATGCACAATTTCATTCTGCTTCCTGGCTACATAACACAGAGCAGTGCCGATATTCAATAATTTAGCAGCTTTAATGAAACCCCCATATTTATTGGATTAAATTGTAACCACAAACCTACATCTAGCTGAACTCCTGTTGGTGCCAAGCATTTAATTTCACTCAAGCAAATGACAACAACACAATGGCCAAGCAAGTTATCTGTCCATCGCAGAGTTATGGCAATCAATCTGAATCGTGGGCATGTGTAGCAATTTATCTCCTTTTTTCTCATCAACGCGACCAGAACGTCTTACGAAAGTTCTGTTTCAGAATTCACTCCAGAATCGCTGCTGTTCCAACGGTATCAGATTTTGCAACATTGCACATTTGCTATTGCATCCGTGTGAAGAGGAACCGATGGGAATCAGCAGATTAACTCAGACTGCTGTGGCCCTTCTTTGGGTCCAAGTATTCCCACACAGGTTTTCATCCAACACCACACCCAGTGCTTCAAGAAATTACTGTGAAATGACGCAACTGTCAACATCAAGACAACAGTAACTTTTGGATGACAACTGTTTCAATACCAAGATGTTCGCCAAGAAATTCAGTTCGACGACGCCGTGAGATGGGATGTTTCCAGTGTTGCATCTACAACCCACAGCTTCGGCAGTCATGCACAAAAATATTCACCGTGAGGATATATAAAACTAGGTTCCTTCTCAATGTATCCATGCAGATCTCACCTCATCTGTGTCTCAGTCACAGAATAGTTCAGATTTTTTCTCAAAGCAGTTCCTCTTTGTGTCAAAGACATGATCGCTGTGTAGCATATCACTCCCGAAGTTTCAAGAAGGAAGCAATGTTCAGTGTCTTCTCATTTGGATAGAGTTGAAAACGGGGAGCTTCAGCCCGGTCTGAATTTTGTTTTACGCGTGCGGTGCTCAACTGCCAGACAAATGTTGTGGAACCAAATTTCCGGTTCGCCTCATCAATGGTTATTTTCTCCCCCTTTGTCTGCGCCACTGATCTGGCAATTGGGGCACGTTGGCGAAAACTCCATACTCTCGAACACAACGGCACAAACATCATGTAGTGGTTGGTTCTTGTGCAAAAGTTTGGTCAGAAGGAATTATCTTGTGCGAAGTGACGCACTCGCCCTTGTTGTTGTGTCAACTCACAAAACAGGGTCGCTTCCGGTGTTCACCTCAAAGAGACAGATCTGTTCAGCAAGCAACAGTCTTGGCCAAAAACTTTGCTGCTCGTGAGCTGATTCTACGAAGCCACAGGACCAGAGGAGCACGACAGTGATGAAGCTGAAGCAAGGCCATGAGCACCATGCACCTCCGCACACTCCACAAATTGAACACAGCGATGATTCCGGCAGGAGAGCATACATTCTTGTACACAAGCTCAAGCGGAGAGCGTGTACGGAGTGGTGTGTTTAATATCACTGCGGATACATGATTTATCCCTTCAATAATCTATTTTGCTCTTGATAAATAACTTATGATTTTGGAGAACATGACTGTGGCTCTGTTCAGGTCACAGGACAAAGACCGCAACGAATCATCCATCTCGTCGGTGCCTACAACACGCGTTCTGTTTCTCGAGGCGGATGGAAGCGCGTTTGAGCTCACCCACCACATTTCTCTTCTCCATCGTGAAATATTGTAGACTTGCATACCAAGTTTCATTTTTTTTTTGCGAAAAAGAATTGTTGAAAAACTTTATATCATCAGCGTCTGTCCCTTTCTGAATCTGCTTGCGAAGAAGCAGTCCCAGCATGAAACCATTGCCGAAACAGCATGAGTGCACTCCTGTTGGTGGACACTCAATCTGTCTTGGGTCTGTTTTCTCACAAGTTTTCTGATCGAGTCACTTCAAGCTCATCCCACTTCGACTTCCCTTGAGGTAGATCTACTGCGCCCAATTGATGACATGACAATGCAAGAGAACTTCGCCATGGCCTGCGATTTTGAATGATACACAGAAGATTATTTCCTCGGATTCGTGTTCTTTGACCGGCAAATCCAAGAGCAAAGTTGAGTGAAGGGAGTATATGCTCTGCCAACGTGTTGTCTGCGTGACCCAATAATTGGTTGGTATTTGTGGATAATTTGAATTGTTGATGGACTTCAGTTGTTGTTCTGGTCATCCACCGTGCACATAACTGTCAACACAACTGAAGAAGGCAGAAAGACATTTTGTTGTTCGCAAACCAATTGAATATTGCTTTGACACCACACGAAAACGTTCACAAAATTTTGGAAGGAGAAGTTGGTGAGACCGCACTTTTGATAAACTTTTATTATTTGTGCTCATTTCGAACCAGCTTCGGTCTTTCATTTCTTTGCACTGATAAATGAGTTGTTGACTCAACATTTTTGGCCTCCACGTGACGATCAACAAAAAACTTATTACTGGTCCTTGTAGTAACAAAACGAGCAGGAAGATTGTGGACTAGAATCCCTGCAAGTTATTTGAACAGTCTCTGGGAACATCTTAACAACTTGCACAGGCTTCTCTGAAATATAAAGTGTCGCTTGGAGATGTTGACACAGGCCTCGGAACACATCAGACTCAGACGCACCCACACAAGGCCTCAGCCCAGCGAGGCTGCACAGAGGCAAAAATAGACACCAGGCATCTTTGAAGGCCATTATTTTATTGAACTGAAAAATGTTGCGGCTTTTTGTTCAAAAACTTTGGAAGAACTCGAAGGCGTGCGTCAACAAAAGATTTATCGAGCACGCACAGAGTAAGTCTATCAGCAGCAGGAAATTCACAGTGTGTCTGCAACACGTAGAGAGGCATTGCAAAGTTTGTACCATTTCACCGTTCAAGAAAAAACAATCTTTCTGAAGATAACTGTCCCAGCGACTTCAAAAACTTTGCTCCAGACCGACACACAAACTGGTACAGCTAGATAATCTGCAGATGTTTTTTTTCTGAAGATATGTGCTGAAGGAAACAAGAATAGTAACTCCATCTGTGAGCGTCCTGAAGCAGCTCCACGCTTCTTTCGCAACAATCCATCCACAACTGAACAACCTTCAACAGAAAAGATCTTTGTCCTTCCTTGACACTTTTTGCACACGCGCCTCGAACGAATTACTCGTGTGCCGGCCAAATGAAACCGTGCCGACAAAATGGTAGAAGAAATGCCGTGGGTGTGCAGGCCTCGGTTCTTTTGCAGATCTGCATGGGTGCCAGTGGAAGACTAGCGCGACAGCACTTTTGCAGAAGAGACCAGCACCGAATCCCCTCCTTTGGCTGTGTTCTGGGTCTAAAACAAGCATTTTTCACAACCTTCGATCGTGACTGTGATGCACCTCTTAAAACTACATCACTCTGATGAACCACAGCGAAGACGTCAAAAGATGAGGGAGCAAATGAAGGATCGAGTCTGGTTCACTGGAACCATCCTTCTGGCAAAATTGTTTGCACAAACTTAATCATACTTTGAGGCCCGCGTCTTATTGGAAAAGCACATAAAATATGCTTCTTGCCACTTGAAAGAAGAACATGGGCCAATTCAATATTTACTCTGACTGTGGCATCGATTAAGACCCGAGATAGTTCTGCACATCGCGACGGACGTGTCATGTCTGAAGTTTCTCTCATACTCTAGTGACGCACTTTCCTCCTGAACTTCAATTTGTGTCCGAGTCATTTTTTTTGCTGTTCATGTTTCTTACCCACAGGATTCTCTGTACGCACATTGTTAATTATTTCAAAGTTCCCGTTGATTGTCAATGCCTGATGAACGTGCAAAGGAACCGATGTGGCTGAAGGTCAGACGAGCTGGTGCAGTTCTGCAGCTGAATCCTCGTCACGCAGCGTAAACCTCGTTACGGCGCTGAATCTTGTTTCAAAAGGGCATTAATTTTGTAGGATCTCAAGGGCGGACTCACAAGACAGAAAAATACCAAACGACAGCTTCACGTTCGAAAATGTATCACAAGGATCTCTGTACACCAGATGCGCGGTTTCCGGATCCTTCCCGGGACAGGTTTTCCCAGGTTGGAACTCTGCGTCGGTTTCTCACAAAAGAGGAATTCTCTATCTCTCTTCCTGCCATTTGAATGCGCTTCCGCTGTTCGAGGAGGTGACAATGATTTCTGATTGATACAAATCCGTCACAACCAACGCGAGGCGATGTTCCACAAATCTTCGACGCGGATCCACTGCGCTTGACACGCAGAATTGCGCAAAATTGCTGATCGCGTGCGTGATCGTAATGAGTATAAAAGAGACCTTCCTGTGAGCATCAAGCACACATTAGATACCTGATCCCATAATTACTGTTTGAATATTGTGCACAAGGGGACAATTATCGACCAAGCCAAATTTGGGGAAGCTTGTCCTTGATAGGCCGTTGGAAACAAGCACGCACTCTTGCGAGTTTTGAATGGGGATCTTCCCAAAACAAATTTGTCAAGCAACTACCATGTTACCCGATTGATGCTTTCTTCAGAAGTTCAGACGATCGATGTTTTCTTCGATAACCTGCCTGAGAACGGCCTTGCCCCTCTCTTAAGTTCAGTTCATTTTGATCACAAGACTGATGCAGCATCGCCAGTTCCTCCTGTTCACTCCAAATAATAATTCAAGGATTCGCGAAAGGATGTTTCCGTTGCCGGCAGAGAAAGTTGGAAACACGAATTATGTTGCGACATGCGCCTCACTACATGTATTTTGCGAAGGTGCAAGGTCTCCAGTATGTAATGGGATCACACAAGGCAGGGAAAATTGCACCCTCTGGATCACTTTCGCGTGGTCAGATTCATTTCCTTTAGCAAATTGACAGCGAGCTGGGGGAATGCCGACAACCGATAGAATATCAATAAACAGCTCTGCTTGAACAAGTGAAAAGCACTGACTCGCTGATTATGGAACACCGCTCTTGTAACAAAATCAAATTGAATCATTCCGCAAGATTCAGAGGCAGGGCACATTTGGGTTTGATTGACAAAACTGTTGGCCAGTTCACACACACACACACACACACACACACACACAGCAGGACCATGTTTGTAACACTGGACACAAGGAAATGTCATTGTGTAAATGAGGTGAAAATCCTTGTTTCTTGTTGCTCTGCTGAAAAAGCACGAGCAACTGAACGATACTCAACTGGTGTGTTTGTTTGTTCCATTGTTTCAAGAGCCGCGGGGATCTGCTCGAGATTCGACAGAAGAAAGGGAATATGCACTTGTGAAATGGCAACAAGGTCGTCGCGTTGCGCTGAAAATGTTCAACGTCAACAAAAAATGTTCGTGACCGTCTGCAAAGCGGATCCCTCAAGGCAACGGTCTGTCAAACTGCCATCAAGGGCTTTCGTTTTTGCTCAGATTCTCATTCGGAAAATATTGGCACACTGCTTTGGGGTACAAGAAAGGGAGAGGAAATTGCTTTATTCAACAGTAAATTACAACGGAGATTAAGACACAATTATCCAATCAAAGGCGCGTCTGATCATGTTTGTTTTCACTTCTGCTTCCGACTTGCGAGAAAGCAACCACCCACAAAACAGGAAAAATTGGAATCAAGTTTTCACAATTGCAGGCGACAACTGTTTCAGCGCTTGTTTAATTTGCAGCTTTCGCCCCCGTTATTGGCAGAACATGATTTTGGTAAACATGAACATTCTGACAATGCACAATTGTAAATCGGTGGAGCACACCCATGGTCTTGTCACAGCCTCCTGTGAGAAACATTATCATGCCTGCTGCCTTTGAAATCTCCCAAATACACCACCACCTCCCCCAACAAACTTGAAGAACCTTGTTTTCCTGCTTGCCAGTCAGTGGGACTCTGAAGCGCTGCAGAAGGGGAGCTGGGTCGCGGAGAAGTGCCGCGGAACTGTTTGTCCTTTCGGTTGGCCAGGGCATCAAGGATCAGCTCCTTTCAATGGAAAAGCTTCGTTCGCAAACACTTCAGCGTTTCCCGGGCTTCTTTCGCAGGGAAATGTTACATCTGTGGCAAATTTAGTGTGGTGAAAACTTTTCATTGCGAACTCAAACTTTTTCCCCAAGAACGACCTGAAGTAACGAAGATGTGAGAACAAAACCGGGAAGAAGTGTTTTTGTTTGACACCAGAACACGAGGACAGAATCAAATACTTGTGGATTTATTCAACCAATAATTCATTGAACCACCTCTACATTCTAACACAAATTGTACTTTGGTGAGTGACGAATCTAGCCCGAAAACACTTGCAGGAATGATGACTCCAAAGTGAAGATCAGAATAGTTTTGACACCAATGTCTCTTTCACGACGCAGTCCATTGCCGTGGCGTGTCTGGTTTGCATGCACAGTCTGCTGTGGCTTCAAAGTAAGCGAAACCTATTCAAGGTATTCCATGCAATGTTGACTCATCTACGATTTCGCAGACGCAGATTCTTTGGCCTCTGAGCTGCCCCAGGGTACTCGATGGTCTTGAGCTTCAGACGGACCTCAGTAAAAGCATTTTCAATACCCAAGACTTGGGGGTCACGTTAAGCTCTTTTGGAATACAGCTGCAGGCGGACTGCTGAACATTGGAAATACAAAAAGTTCCCTGCGGGTAGTGAGCGAGTTCCTCAAGAAAACCCACGAAAGCCCCCACAGACAAGCGAAAGATTGGTCCCAAACAGGTTCACTCGAAAGGCCACTTGTCGTGTGTAGCAAAGCCTCTGTGGCAGAAGGAATGTGAAAATCTATCATTTCCGTTTGCCTGGCAAGACCTCTTTGGTTGTGTTGCTGATTCGCGTCTCCTTCTCCGCAGGCTGCATCTGTATGGTTCGCACCGACTGAGTCCAGGCTTTCGTCAGAATGTCTTTGAAGTAAGAACCCCAGGTCTCCTTGCTATCCGCCACCCCGTCCATTTTCGCGTTGTGCTGCTCGAGATACTGCACCAGATCCCTGTGTCCGTTCTGATCCGCCAGGTGTACAGGTCGGATTCCGTCTCGGGACTTGTGGTTCATGTCACATCCCCCTTTGACCAAAAACTCCACGACTCGTTTGTGTCCGTTCAAACAAGCCACGTGCAGCGGCACGAAGCCCTGCGCCTCTTCTATGTCGAGGTTGGCCGAGTTGAAGAGCAGGAGCTGGACGACCTCAAGGTCCCCTCGCTGCGAGGCCGAGTAGAGGCACGTGTAGCCTTCGGCCGTCTGCACGTCCACGTCGGCGTTGTGGAGGATGAGCTCCTCTGCGATCACGATGTGGCCGTTCTGCACGGCGAGGAAGAGCGACGACACGCCCTCCGAGCCCTGCCAGTTCACCTCCGCTCCTGCCGCGATCAGCATCTGAACCTGATGTGAAAAGGCAATGAGAGAATCAGTCAAACGGATGCCACCAGCAATTGTTTCCCAGAAGCAGAAGCATCGTTGCGTCTCTTGAGAAGCTTCACATGACAGAAATCCCCCCAAACAAAAAATCAGCTGATGCTTCCTATCTTGCCACTGCAGGGACCATTTCAAGAAAGTTACGATCGCAAGACATGCACACTTGTACACTCTGGACGAAGAACTCTTCTCGTCTTGAGCGTTCGTACCACTGGCAAGTGTCCGTATTGACAAGCGAAGAAGAGCGGCGTCCAGTGGGCGTGGTCCGCCATGTTGACGGCGGCGCTGGCGCGCAGCAGGGCGTCCACGATCGTGTCCGAGCCGTTTTGGGCGGCGATGTGCAGCGCTGTGAAGCCGTCCTGCACCGGCAGATTCACGTCGGCGCCCTTCACGATGAGCGAGTCCACGATCTTGAGAGAAGAAACCAACAGACATGCTCGTCTGAGAAAAGCAAACCTTGTGAATCATTTTGATGTGCAGTGGTGCAAATAAAAGGAAAGCTAAGAACGTGGCTCCTGGAATCTCACTTGACTCTGAATGCATTTAAATGACACCATTACTGGAAGCGAGCGCAGAACACCTTGCAGCTTCGACGTTTTACCAAATATGGACGTGTGTCCATCACAAGCGCAAAACATTCGCATTGAACAACTACTTTCCCTTAACCTGACGGAGAACAGATTGGCTCAGCGTACCTCGCGGTGGTTCGCTTTGGTAGCGAAGTAGAGCGACGTGATGGAGTCGAACGTGAGTTGGTTGACGCTGGTGCCGGTCTGAAGCAGCTCGCGCACCACGTCGACGTGACCCTGGTCACACGCGATGTGCAGCGGAGCGACGCCGGTCGTCTCCTGTAGCGTCGTCTGCAATGGAGGGTTTCCACATCACCTCGACCGGCGCGACCTTTGAAGTGTCTTGGAGGTCAAGAACCCTCGATATAGAGACCCACGACACGCTTCGGACAAAGAAATGTCTTTCTTCTGCATGCAGCACATGTTTCGGATATCGAGAAACACAGAGCATGCACCCTGTGATCACTGAAAAATGCCTCAACCTGCATATGCAAACACAGGCTTCCGCTGCAGCGCGTCTGCATGTGTAACAAAAAAACTCGAAAAAACTTGGATCCATTCGAGTTGTTGAGGTGCAAGTGGAAACGAGTGCAGCCTTGGCAACTTCCGAGGTACTTACATCTGCTTTGTGTGTGATGAGCAGTTTGGCAAGTTCACAGAAGCCCTTCTGCGAAGCGAGCAGCAGAGCCGAGTACCCCTCCACGGTCTGAGAGTTGATGTCCACGCCGGCCTTGACCAGAACTTCACTGACTTCCACTTGGTTCCCCTGGGCGGCGTAATGCAAGGCGTTCCACAGGTTCGTGTCACTCAGGTTGATGTCGGCTTTTGCCTTGACTAGTTGCTTCACAATGTTTGCGTACCCATTTTCACATGCAATGTGCAATGGGCAGCATCCTTGGTTTTCTTGGAAGTTCACCTCGGCATCTTTGCTGATCAACAGCTTGACGAAATCCTCTTTGCCGTTTTGAGCGGCAATGTAAAGCGGAGTAAAGCCATGGTACGTCTTCCTGTCGATGTCTGCATCAAAGTTCAAAAGTTCCTCTGCAACAGCGACATGTCCGTTTTGGGCAGCGGCGTGGAGAGGAGACCAACCAATGTAATCGACGAGCATACAGTCTGCGCCGTTCCCATAGAGCTGCACAACAACTTTGGAATGCCCATTCTGCGCAGCCAGGAAAATAGGCGTCTGTCCTTCCGCAGTCTGAAGATTCACATCCGCACTCGCCATGCACAAATTGACTATGTGTTCCCGCAGGTCATTTTCAGCGGCGTAATGCAGAGCTCCCCATCCCTTCTTGTCTTGTAGATTAACGGAGGCGTGTCCACTCAGTAGCTCCTGTAGGACCCTCGTGTCCGGAAACTGACACGCGGCGTGCAGTGGACAGTGTCCATCTTCATCGTCCTGACTGTTCACCTTGGCTCCGCTGGTGAGCAGGACTCGCACGGTCTCTGGATGCTGGTTCTGAGCTGCGATCAGCAGGGCTGTGTGGCCTTCCCTCGACCTCCAGTTCACGTCCAGCCCTGCGTCCAACAACTGCCGGACGACGTCCAGGTGGCCATTTTGACATGAGTGATGCAAGGCGTTCCACCCTCCTCCGTCAGTTTGCTTGGTATCTGCACCTGACATAATAAAACCGGAGGATAGATGGAGTTCTCCAAACTTTTCGTGCCTTCAACAAAGTGTTCACCACAACACGAAAACGAAACATGGACAAACGTACAATGGGGAGGCGTCTTTCACCATAAAAAAGAAAACATGTACATTTCTACTGAACGGGAGCAAAGAGGCACCGTACCTGCTTCCAGTAGGATTTTGACGGCCTGCAGGTGCCCGTTCTCGGCGGCGATGTGCAGTGCAGTGTGTCCCTCGTCCGTTGCGGCGTTGATGTCAGCGTTGTGCTCCAGTAACATGTCCAAGATGTCGTCGAAGTCATCCTGTTTGAGTTCAGATGTCGTGACGGTGAGACTTTTACTTTATTCGCTGTGCGCATCTCAGATGACACTTTTCTTGCAAAATTCGTGATGAACATGGAAATCATATCTGTGCATCTGAATCCACTCCATTTTGATGCGCATGCAACCGAATACTATGTGGCTGGATACAATGCAAATATTGCCATGCCTGCAACTTCCCACCACCAGAAGTGGTGGAGCAACGCGCACCTGTGCAGCGTAGTGCAGCGCCTGCCACGACGTGGAGCGCGCCACGAGGTTCGGATCGGCGCCTGCGCGCAGCAACATGTCGACGACGGCTGCGTGGCCGTTCTGCGCCGAAACGTGCAGCGGCGCAAAGCCGTCCTCCTCCTGCAGGTCGACCCGCGCGCCCCGCCGCACCAACACCCGCACCACCTGCAGCAAGCCACAACACGGGTCACTGGGCCCTTCTCGCAACCATCAGCGGCGAGGTGGCTCTGTAATCTTGTTGTCCGAGGATGTAATGTGGCGCACAGATGGCAGGAGGCTGACAGGAAACGCCCAAACAGTTCAGCGCTCAGGACGCACCTCTTCGTGTCCGTTCTGGGCCGCCATGTAGAGACTCGTGATGCCCTCTTTGTTCTGCCAGTTCACGTCGGCTCCTGCTTCCGTCAGCAGCTGCACCACGTCGACGTGACCGCGCTCAGACGCCACCTGGAGACACAAGAAACAAATACAGCTGCTTGCAAATATCGAGCGTCTCACCAACTTTAACGAAGGCTTTTGGTTGAAAGAGTGAGAACGTGGCAGAAGCAAAGGAGTCCTCTGATTTCCCATTTGTCCCCAGATGAATGTAAATCTGGTACTTGGACTCAAACCTGTTTTATCAATGTGCACTGTGATCGTGGTCGATTTTTGTTCAGAGCCAAAAGGCATCGGTTCCAATTTCAAACGGAAGGAGACGTTCGTTGACAGGAGAGATCACCTGAAGTGGAGTCCAACCATCTTCTTCTTCAATGTCATGTTTGGCCTTGTGCGACAGCAGCAGCTTGACTAGAACATCGAAGTTTCCCTGCGACGCGAGGTACAGCGGCGTGTAGCCCTCGATCGTCTGTGGGTTGATGTCAGCTCCGGCCTGAATCAGCGTGTCCGCGATTTCTCCGTGGTTTCGGTCACAAGCAAAGTGCAGAGGAGTCCAGTTTTCAGAGTCCTGTAAAAAGAGTTTGACTCTCAATTTTGTTTTGCAGCAAAACACGGTGGTCTACAGCTGACATGACACACAGATGAGGACAACGCTTCCGGTCAGACAATCGCGACGGATTATAATTATCCGAGACTCGCTCGACCCTCACACAGAAACTTGAATGGCCACATTCTAAGTGCCAAGTGCAGTATATATCTCTCGCACAGCGCACCTCCACGTCCAGAGAAGCTCCCGCACTGATCAGGGTCTTGACGATCTGAACGTGTCCGTTGGCAGCGGCGCAGTGCAGGGCCCTCCAGCCTCCCACGTGGTTCTTGCTGTCGACGGAGGCTCCGGCGTCGAGCAGGACGTGCAGGATGCCGCCCTGGCCCTGCTCAGCCGCGAGTGTGATGGGAGACCAGCCCTCCTCATCCACGTCCACTGACACCTGCAAGAGCCCTGCGCATCTGAACAAAGTGCTTGAGTTGATCAAAAAGAGATTTCTGCACGTCTCTGACCATCAACGCCGCTGTCTCGAACAGGAAATCGTTCTGTACCTGCTGTAATGGTGTTCCGTTGGACGCAAAAAGAAAGAAAAAAGTATTCACATCAGATTTCCTGTTTTTGAATGCGCATAATTTCAAGCAATCAAGGCATGACTGCAGACTGATGTGAATAAATTCCAAAAGACTGTTCAGAAATCCAGATACGTCAGCAACAAAATTATCATCGCAGAGCAATCTGCACATCATCAATCCAAACTGTTTATCAGAGAAATGTGCCACCGGCAAAAAGCAAATTTAAATTTACTCACCAATGCGATTTCCGCGTCATCGATTCCATCCAGAACCTCCTTCACTTCTTCCGTATCGCCGTCCCGAATCAAGGTAATCAACTTCTTCGTCAACGCCAAATTCCTCGCCTCTTCCATGGCTGTCAGGTTCCTGGAGCACTGCGTCCTCGAGTCCTACTCATTCTGCGTGCAAACTACGACTGTCAGCGTCAGTGAATTCCCTGTGCACACACAAGTTTGTCGGTTTTTATGGAAACATATGTTGCAAACACGTATTGCGTTTCCAGTCGAGCCTATTGAACCTGTCAAGTCTGTTGTACGGCTGCCAAGGTTAACGCAAACAATGGAGGTGAGGCACAAGACTGAGATCCGCACTGTGCCCCAATGCAGATCAGGGGAGATCACACCAAAGGCTCACTTCGTGTTTGCTCAAAGCGAAAAGGACCGACGAAGCAATTTTGATTTGATGAAAAAAGCAAGAATTTCACTGTGATTGACGACATGACAACAAAACTACATGAGGAAATATTTGACATCCACGGTGGAACGTCGGACACCTTTTATGCTGGGCTATTGCAGTGCGATACGAGACTTCAGCGTCAGGAAAAGACAATGCTATTTGCCTGTGTTGAACAACAGTTTGTTGTACAGCACATTGTGTAGTTTTTCATTTGAGTACCAAACATGATTTATGACCCGTCAAAATTTTCCTGTGTCCTTGCACTCCTCCCAAATTCAACAGGGGAGGATGATCCCAGAACAACAGACAGTCAGCAGCCAACTGTGTCTTTTTTGTGAAACAGGAACAACAACGCAATTTAGGTTGTTGTAGCTCAGACACTGTTTGTTGCCTTGGACAAAAGAACAATGTTTTGCCGGACTCGCTTTTTGTTCGATTGCAATGGCCAGGTGCACGTAACTCCCGACCACGACCTATCAGCCACAACAAACACGCATCTTTTTTGTGCCATTACCAACAAATTCACAAACAACTAGAGAACTGAAGACAACCTCACTGCCCAAAAACATTCCACCTACCTTCAACATGTCACACTTTTTCGCCAAAACGTTTTCGGACCAATTTCGTACCGAAAGGCACACCTGAGCAGAAGGTGGGAGGACATTCTTATCTGTCAGGCAGCCATCTGTAGGTCGTGATGATGAACTTCGCTCATTTGCCACGTGTCTATGTGTACACAACTGGGTCATATTAAAGCAATCCATATATGGAAGGTGCGTTTGTGATGTTGACTGTGGTTTATGCACGAGCCACTGGGATCGTGGTTTACCTGTCGACGACTTGCTTTGTTGCAAGTTCGGGTCTTTCTTGCGGAAGAATATTGAGCGACGCCAAGATAGGAACGAATGACATGCAAGAAAACAAAGATCGATAAGAATCGGCTGCAGCAAGAGAAAGGCTTGGTGCCTTGTGTGAATGGAAACGAAAAACGTTTCCGACAACATGCAGATATTCTCTGCGATGCTGTTTCATTGCTGCTGTCCGCTAAGGTTTTTCTGAGAGAGATTATCAACTGTTTTCAGTCTTGTTGTCTGGGCAAATTTCCCTCAAGAATTTCTCCACACACTATGCGCAGAGTTTGGTCATGTCACGGTTTCCTCCAGTTTCTTTTTCAACCTTGTCACGTTTCGTCCTGCCTCTTGAAAAAATAAGCGTTTGAAAAATTATGTTGTACTTTTCAATTCTTTACTTTCATTCAAATGAGCTTCCCTGTTCATCAATGCGCGCGCGGGCACACAGAGAGAGAGAGAGAGAGAGAGAGACAGACAGACAGACAGACAGACAGACAGACAGACAGAAAACTTTACATAACGACGTGCTTGGACAAAGTGGTTGGTTTGAGGTTCGACATTTTGAGCAACACATGGATCTGTTCTGGAAAAAGTTGCCTTTAATCCAGGCATAACAGGTGCGCACGACATGTGCAAACTCGGTCTAACAGTGGCGATCTTGCACTCATGAGTGTGCGTGGGGGTTGTAAAGTTGGACTTGGCCCCTCACTTTCAGGATCCTCAGTTGTATTTTTCACCAAACCTGCTGTTGTCTCGTCTCTGTGGAAATCAAGGACCTTCTCTCTGGTTCCGACGAAGACACTTCGTTTTCAACTCATTGCCTCAAACCCAGCGTTTTCCACTCTGAATGCTATGTTCAGTTCAGTTCTTTGCTTCGTTCACAAGTTCCATTATGTCTTCTCTGGTGAGCTTGTAAACAATTTGAGGTATTTCCGCGTAGTCTTTTCCTGGGTCTTGGGCTTTGGGTACTCGTTGATACTCCACTTTCCTTGCGGCACGGCATCTGTTCTGCAAAACAAACGCCAACCAAAGTTCATGTGTCCCTTGATTCAGAAAACTCGCATTGCATCTTATTCAAATCAATCGTTAGATTTAACGTTTCCAAAAATGTTGGACCCACAAAATTCCTTTTCATCTGAAGTGGGAGGTTGTGAACGAAGGTTGTGATCATATTGAGGTGGCAGGAAATCTTTACAATGTTTTTCAGGTGATTTGAACGGCGAAATACCGCTTGCTCAAAATTTTGAGCAAGCGGTATTTTGCCATTCAAATCACCTGCAGGCATCTAATTGCAAAATCTGGTGTGTACTGTGGTGGTCAGGATTTTGGCACAAATTCTAGGCTCAAAAGTCAATTTGTTGTATTTTAGGTCCAAAATAATACCTGAGGTTTCAAAAGAACAAAACAGAATATTTTTGAATTTTTAGCACAAAAAGTTCAAATTTGGAAATTTCAATATTTTGGACATGGGGTTCTATTTTGGGCTGTATTTTGAAAGTGAGCAACATTTGATCAAAGGTGCCCA
>JAAUXT010007888.1_pt1 | contig 26071 bp, 23 predicted proteins | sample 7278171 | NCBI WGS metagenome assembly JAAUXT01 (sample SAMN14350112, study PRJNA611818) | marine sediment metagenome | isolation source: surface marine sediment (1.8m) | place: French Polynesia: Moorea | collected 2018-08
AATATGAGTAGGACACTCTTTTAGCTAAAAGTTGTAATGAAGGTTGGTACTATTGTAGAGAAAAACCAGAATATTTGGACTAAAAATTACAGAGAAATTAGAACTTAGCTAAAGGATAAATTCAGACCAACTTTATTTCCTTAAAATCACTACTTTGAAATGAAAGAGAAGCCTGTTTCTTTACTATATGAAAGTATGACACAAGGATATGTTTTGGGATCACCTTTCAAAAGAATATCATAGCAGACAGGCACGCCATCGCAAAAAGAAGGAAATATAAAGGACAAACCTCGTACGAGTAGTCGGGCAGTGGCGTGACTTGGGGGAGTCAAGGAGGGTTGGAGTTGGAAGAAATAAGTTGACGCGACACGCACCTGCACACGTGCTTCTGTGAGGTCGATCTTCATGGCGATCTCTTCACGCGTGTAGATGTCGGGGTAGTGCGTCTCTTGGAACGCCTTCTCGAGCTCCTTGAGCTGCGCCGACGTGAACGTCGTGCGGATGCGGCGCTGCTTCCGTTTCTCCGGGTTGGCGCCGCTGCCGACGCCGCCCGGCGGGTCGGGCCCCGGGGCGTACATCTTGTACGGCAGCCCTGCAAAGAGTGGTGGTCGCCGTAAATTGGTGCATACAAAAGACAACCGCAAATGACAAGACCTGTTTGACGTATCAAGAAAAGTCCAGGGTGAGCCCCAAAAATTATACCCGAACGTTTCATACTGAAGACAGAACTTTAGTTTGAAAATGTTCACATTGATTGTGCCCTCCGTGGACGCATCAACACAGGGAGACAACGAAAAGTCTGTTCGTTTCAGACAATTTTCGTCTGGTACGAAATCTAGAAGTGTTTGGTTCGAAACAAGTACGGATTTTGAAACAGTTTCCATATCCTTATTCGTTGAAAAAAGCCCTTCGAAGAAAATTTTGAAAAGTTGGAAAGTTATAGTTCGGGGCTGCGAAGGAAGATTAATCACGGTCGATTCAATAGTTGCGCAGATTCCTGCAGAAGCGCCCGAAGCGACGGCAATGCAGCTCCCACAAAGGACCCATTAGCCGATTAAATTCTTTGAATCGAACGAATATTAGAATTTTATTGGGCATGACGTTTTCAGAGAACACGAGGCGGACCCTCTGTTGTGCAGTCGGTGCAGCACTAAACCGCACACGAGCCCGGGGGCCGGGGTACCGCAACATCAAATGCAAGCAGCTCCAATCTTAGAAGTTGGTTTCGCCGATTCGTCAAAAGACTTTTTTGCGAAGAAACTCCATGGCAATGGCATTCAGTATTCGAGACACCTTCTCAAAGGGCTTTGCATCTCGCAGGGAGATCCGGAGACGGGGTGCTCCGCCGTCTTCTCGTCACCTCCATCTTCATTGAGGAAATGCGGCTTGTCAAACTAACACGATTATTACACCCACCAAAAACACCACGAACGGATTGGAGCCAAATCCCTGACTCAGAAATGGAGCCTCAGATGAAGTTTCTAATCTGCTGCAGAAAGCGACCCGAGTTCCTCAGATTTTTTGTTGCTTTTCCATGTGGAAAAATAGCACCCACGGAGGTGGGCAGGTCGTACAAGACCAAATCTGAAACGCTCAGTCAATCGACATGGAAGGGTCACACAGAATTGATCCCCAACCCTTCAACCCTCGTTTCAAGGAGAAACTTTCAACAACGAATCTCCAAATTTCGGCACAGTTCTGGGGAACTCAAGCCGGATCCAGGCCCTAAATGCATAAACCTGAAAGTTTTCATTGTTTCTGTAGGCGTAGCTTTTGGTTTTGTCTTGGGAGTTGCACTTCTTTGCTGCAAACATCATACGAGTATTCAACCCATCTGTGGAGTCAGACAAAGCTTGGCAGCAACAATCAAGAAGAGCTGAAAACAAAGTGCTTCAGCTCTCGACTGCCATGCTTCACAACGTACGGATGTGTGCTCACTTCAAAAGCAGGAAGATTGCCATCTCCTCACGACTTGTTAAAAGCTCGCACAGCGACACTGTTGGGTATCTCGGCGCGTCAGGGCCGCTGTCCCCGCGTCTCTTCCCCGCGCCTTTCTCCGCGTGACGTCTTTTTGCGCCGCTCACACGACGCCGCGTTGCTCAAGACGCGGAGAAGAGGCTCGGAATCCGGAACGACATGTCCTCAAACATCGGCAGCGCGGCAATACAATCAGGATGAGAACTCCATAAGGACGGTGGGTTTAATTGGTTTAATTCGATTGCGGGGAGTGGACGGCGGGAGGGTAAACACGCCGGGAATTGCGGGCGCCGCGGGGCGCTGTTTACCCCGTGCCGTCGGCGCTGTACCCCGGTCGAGCGTAATTAGGTGCGCTCGAAACAATGCACGTTGTCAGCTGATGGGACTCGCTGGGAGCGAGGACTCGAGCTCAGGGACCCGCATCCTGCTCCGCTGTTTGATGTCTGCAGAAAAGGGAGGTGAAGACATTCGACGTGTCCAAAACAGGAGAAAGCCTGATGAGGATGATGACATCGTTGGAGATGTTCTCAGTTTCTGTGCCAGCTGATTACGTTGGCGTGAAGCTGACGTTTTGGTGGCGACACTCGAGTTGACGCAGGCCAACTGTCAGGTGGTGCAGAACTTGGCCCAGCCTGTTCTGAAACGTTGCTTGTTTACTGCAAAACGCACTCGTAAAATTGCTACTGATTGTCTTGTTTTTGTTTCCTTGCAGTGCATTTCGCAGAAAGCAGCCAAAAATGAGCGCGAGCAGACGCGGCTTGCTGCACCGTTATTTTCACAGAGTCGAGCTGATGTATATTTCATGGCAGCGTCGGAGCTGGAAACCTGGCGATGCATAAAACACGCGTCGATTTGTGTCCAGGAAAGAACCTCTTCTTTTTTGCATGCAAAACACTTCTTGCACAAAAAGGCAAACACTGTCGGTTCGCAAAAGCACTCAACTTGGAAGTAGGATTCTTCAGGCGGAGCAAAGCAGCTTCTCTTTTCCACTGACAACTCCCCAACATGAACATGTCGTGAGGGCGGACTCAGGAGAGCTATCTTCTTCCACAGGGCCCAGCACCAACAAGGATGACAATTTTGTCAAATATGTGGACCTGCAGCACAAATGAAAGGGACAATTTTTTTCAGGCGTTGGAGGGCACCTCAATCCCACGATGCGCTGTTTTGATGCAACCATCCCACTGATCAAATCGAAGTGCTCAAAACATTTTTGGCACGAACCATCTCAGCGTTAACCTCCCGACACAAAGTCAGACATTTTGCCTGGTTTCTCCTCGAAGTTCTCGGTTTTTGTTTAACCTCCCATGACCAAGATGCTGAGGAAAAACTCAGTCAAAATCTGAGGGCCTCCCCCAGCAACCCTTTTTGGTTGTGGAAGAGCCGCAGGTCCTGGGGTACCCTGAGATCCAACTGCTGGAAGGGGTCGGTTGGTTTGCTGCGGCGTCGTACAACGCCCACCCTCTGCACTGGTTTCGTGAACATTCCAGACCGACATTTTTTGCTGATTTGATTGAAAGTGTGCCAGAGAAAAGCGCAAGCGCTCGTTGAGGTCCAGTTGTAACTTTTCGTGTAATTTTGGCTTTCTTTTCGGTTTGCCTTATTAAAAAATTTAGTCTCCCAATTTTATCGTGACAACTATCACCAAATTCAAAGCAAGGATGACCCGTTCCATTGTGTTCCTTTCGGGTGCAACCAACAAAATGCAGTTGTACGAAAGTGGCGGAACAAAAGTTCAAAAAGAAAGCAACAGGAGGAGTCCAAAACAAGACACTTGTATCAGCAACTCATGCTCGATGTTGCGCAGAAGGCAGAAGGCAACATTGAGGATGTCACCTTGGAGCGAACGCAGCCGTCATGGGCGAAAGCCAGGCAGCCAGCAGACGGGTCCCGAGAAGGAACAGTCATCCAGCACAGATCAGCCTTACACGAGCCATATGACTTGTGAGTCGCCTGGATTTTACTTGCTCGCGGTGTCGATAATTCTTCTGCCGGTTCACAAACACAGCCGCACAATAAAACTGGTTTGACCTTTGTTTCCCATTTTGTTCGTCAGAATTAGCGAAATAGATCTATTGGCCAACAAGGCCAAGGCCTTTTTCACAGAGCGAACGTCTGGAAAAGACTCAGTGAACCAATATAGAAAGATTCTGCAGTTTTCCAGGCGTGAGTCAGCCAAGCCAACCTGACCCCCTGCAAATTTTTCTTTCGGAGACTCCGAACATAGAAATATTCAAGGCTCAACTGATTTTGCGAAAGGAGTTGTCTTTCTCTGTTCCAAAGCGCATTCGTGAGATTCATCCTTGCGTCAAGAAATATTTTCTTATTTTCGGGAACTACTGGGCAGATTTTCAAAGCTTTGATGACCATCACCATGAGGGAAGGCAGGAAGGGCGGGCACGAAGAGGGGAGGGCGGGCGGGCGGCAGCGCTCTGCGCGGATCGGGCTGCGGGGCGCAGCCGCCTGTATCTCATCATCGTGCGCACACAGCCACCGGGCCCCCGCCGCTCTCCCGCACAGCTACACAAACACATTCACCTCCTCAAATTTACTTATAATAATTAATTCAATTTCTTAGCCTTGTGGAGTCGGTGCCTCTTGCCGCTGCTAAAGACTTTAGCCTTGCTCTGGTGCTCATTTTCTCTGTATTGCTCGTCGTCTAAATTGATTTGTTTGTTGGAATTTTATTACGGGACTCAACGGGAGCAGGCGCGATGGGTTGCCTTGCTTGAAAAAATCAGCCAAATAAAATGTTCGTGAAACAGTTTAAACGAATTTGGCTCGGGTAATAGAATGAGATCGAGTTGCACAGCTTTGAGCAACAGTCGCTGTACGAGGCTGAGACTGCGAGCTGCTTGGGAGGCAGATTCTCGATTCAATATGGCTGCCGTGGCTGCGCGACCCCGAGGCTGTGAGTACCATGGCGAGGCGGTGCTCCATCCACGTCGATTCCACAGCAACCTGCCCAGCATGCCCCGGAATATAATCAATGCCCCTCGCTTCTACTAAGACAATACACTGCAATACAAATCACCAAATTTTAAATTCGAACTGAGAAACGCTGTTTTGGAGGACCAGAATAAGACCAAGGCTTTTGGAGTCAAATACCTGCAAAGGGCCTGCATGGAAATTGTTCAGCGTTTCAACGAACAACGAATAAAATTTACTTCCAAAATTTGTGAACGAATCACTATTTTTTCTACTGGATTCTGTTGAGGCCGTACTCGGGACAGATTTTCTGTGCAGCGGACACAGCTGCTGAGAAGATTATTGTTACTGGCCGCTCACAATTGCATTAGGCCGATGCAGAGGGAATAGCCGGGCCATCGCTCTTGTATGATGTGGGAATTCGCACCCTTCAGCCCATCTCGCCCTCCTGCGGAGTCTCCAGATCCACTCGTCGTTTCAGCGCCATTCCGTGACGCCCACACCGGACCCAACGCGGAAAAGTCGCCATGTGAATCACAGCACCTTCAGCGGGCATCGTTTTCGACATTACAATGCAGCGCTCGCCGCAATCTTTTCTGACCTCGCAATATTCGTTGCAGAAAATGAAGCATTTGGAATTATTTCCATTACAATTTGGCGGAAAGGGTCGATAACGGAGAGAGGAGTCGTAATCCAGTTAGAGTCATATTTTTGGTGCTTAGTGGCAGAGGCGCTGTCTCGTCCCCGACCCCTGCAGATCCCGGAGCCAGATTGAAGACAGCGAGATGCTCCAAATAAAATAATAAAAGCTCGTGTTATCATATCAATTTCTTCTGCAAATGGGATTAGGAGCCCAGTCGCTGGTGCCCGCAGGTTGCAGGGTCAGACATTTGGGTATATACATCTCGATTTGCCAAGTAAAATTTGAATAATTTGGAATCAGAGTGTCTTTTGTGTGTGTGGGTCGAGAGCCCCTCGCATTCCGGACAGCGATGGACTCCCAAAACAGAAGTGCGAGGTGCTGAGAAAAACGTGTGTGGTTCTGTGTTCCTGAATCTGTGAATCAATCACCCTGTGTTTTCGCGTTCGTTGTGTGAATAAAATTATTGAAAAAACATCATGAACAGTTCTCATGGGAAACTTACTCAATAAGCCAGAAAAGATCCAAGACAAAGAACTTTTCTTCGAGTAAAAATGGGGTTTTCAATGTTTAGGAGAAACATAACGTCATGTATTCTCCAATTCGTGATCACAGTGTTTCATGCTTTTCCTTTTGTGGCGAAATTCCACTGTGATTCGTTCAGTTTTACCACATCTGTTTCTTTCCGGTTTGGTCAGGGTGGAAGGCACAGCAAACAATTGACAAAATATCCAACATTTTCTTGAGGAAATCTTTTACCATTGTCAATCGAATCCGCAAACAGAACCCTGACAAAAGCATTGAATATTTTGCAGCTCTGCGCTGCATATTCAGGCTGCATGCTTAATGCATGTACATCCATGATTACCCCTTGACAATTGCAACCTCTCACAGTTCAGCTCCAGGCAGAGAACTCCAACGCTCACAAATTGAAGCTACGCTCTCACAAATGCAGCGGGATTTCGAGTCTTTGAGGACTGTGAACATTTGAGTGTTGAAAAAGTCAAATTTTCATTCCCAACCCACGGCTGCACAGCTCATAAGCTCTTTTCCTTCCTGCAAACAGTTTGTATCAAAACTGTTTTGTTGTGGTCAACAGGTAGGGACCAAGGATCACACGGACATTCAAGTCCGTTGATTCCTTCTCAATCCCAAATTCAACCTTGTTGGAACTCGACTCGAGATGTTGGGTTGCTTCAACTTTTCCAGAGACCACAAGAGGAGTTGGCTATGTTTGCACCACGGTGTCAGAATAAATTTCTGACAGCGTCGATCTTGTGCGCGGCAGATGAGCAGCCAACGCAAACTGCTGGCGGCCCCAGTGAGATGTACAACAGTGTATAATTTCATAACACAATTCAGCCACCTCGATATTCATTAAATTGAGTTTGCCGATCACAAACTAATCTTAAATGGTAAATAATTTGCTCTGTAAACAATCAATGCATTTCAATTGAGTTCGACAGGGACTATAGGATGACAATCTCAACTCAGAGCACGGAATCTCGCAAACAATGGGGGCCCGAGCTGTACAAAAGCGCCCGCCGTCCTGCGCTGTTTTCTGCGCCGCTTGGCGCGTGAGCGCGGGAAACGACACCAGAACGACTGGGCGCGGAGGGTTGTGGAGCCTGTGAGCGTCGTGTTGACTGTTCCGGATTACCGTGTGATGATCCGGTGCTCGGCTCCCCCGCGCCCAGTCCCGCCGATCCCCGATTCGCATTCGCAGCGCGGCCCGCTCCCCGACCCTCCGCGGGAAACCCGATCCTTATGAGCAACTGCGCGTAATTTCTCGCCTTTTCGTCCGTGAAATTTCCAGGCAGAGATGAAAACGAAGAAATCTGAACGAAAAGGGCAAGCAAATTCGAGAATAGCGAATGAGTGGGTTGTGTCGCGATCGGTCGGGTTTTGTTCGGAGAGCGTGCATGAAAACAAGGAAAAACCGTCAACTGCAGTCTCGTTTCGACTATTTTTGGTTCAAACATCCTTCAATGCTGCCCAGGCTGAAACAAGAACAGCTGTTCGCATTTTTACACCGCGACATCAGGTATGTTGCCCTCTCCCAAGCAGACGGCGAAGGGAGGCGCAGGAGCGCGGCGAGCCGCACGGCTCTCCCCGCCGCCGCCTGCGTCTCCGCGGCGGAACATACTGCAGCGTCGCGCGCCAACCGCATCAGAAGCACATCGCAACATCCCACCGTAAACTGATTAACATTATGACATTACCTGTAATTTCAACATCTCGCGCAACCAGTAATGAACAAATGATGAATTTCGTAGTGTGAGAGGTGAGACTGTAACCTTGTCAAGTGCTGCTCCCAATACAACTTGGCGAATTTGATTAGCACTTATCCAATTGTTGGCTGCCGAGCCTAACCGGTTTATTCTATTTCCTAGCTCGCTGCCTTCCCTCGACGCAATGAAATGCCTAACTAAACACCCGTCAGGCGAAATACCTCAAAATTGGCTTTTATCTATCGTCTGAGTACGATACTTGATTTCAAACGTGAAATCAAAAACACTGACTCAACGTCAGCGTGTTGGCTTTCCTTTTGCGTGGTGTGCTTCCGAACGCACCAAGCAGACACTTGGTGGACACTTGTTTCAGGAAACAAAAGACCACGAGACCCTAAATCTTCCACAAAGAGCAAAACAAATCTGTCGCTCAAAGACGTTGATCTCGGACAACTTTGATGTCGCTCAGTGTGTTTCCGGATGCCACAAACACAATGGCACCAGTTAATTTCACAAGGAGGACCGACGCCTCACACAAAGCGGAGCGTGTTCACAGCAAGTGCTGAAAGTCGGATGAGGCGTCCGCGCAGTGTTTAACGCGCCGGCGCACGGCTGCAGTGACAGGGCGTGCGCCCGACACGTGCGCGCACCGCGCCCCGACAAATGTTGCGCTTTTGTGGGCATCTCGCGCACACGCGCCCCTTGTCTCTCAAGTATCTGTGCAAACAAATCTGCGCGCACCATGAAAACAAATATGAAGAGTCGCGTCGAGTGGGTACAAATTTGGGGGCAAAATGAAAATTTCATTACGAGACAATGAGGGGTGTTTGAAATGCAGGAGATGACAGGTGGCTTTGTTGACTTGAACAGAAGCTCAACTTGCTTCCGCTGCGAGCAATCCCTTCTGCCCACACGAGAGGTGCTTTGCAGGTTTGGTGACCAAATGACTGTTCAGTGCAACGAAAAATGGAGAACCATTGCAACTGCGGGAAAAATGTCCGGGCCCTGGTGTCCTGCGACGAAGATCCCCTTGTTTGTTCCGCAAATCAGCTGTTCATCATTGACGCAAAATTCAAGAGACAAATGGGTGCATCCAGATATTCGGTGAAACTCTCATAATTTTTTTGGCTCTGGTAGCTGACAGAAATTTTTTAATGATTTTTTGGCTTTCTTCTCTTCCTTTGGACCACTCCAAGAAGTTCCTATGATGGACCAAAGCATCTGAAACTGCAATCATGATGTTGAGCCAACCTTTGAAAGGTGAACTCAGCATCTGAGTGCTGTTGGGTGTTTGGTCCTGGCTCTGACCTCACTGTTGACAGGTTTGCAAGTACAGGTGGTGTGAATAGGAAAGCCAAAAAAGAAGGCACAGAAGGTTACGAGCAGAATGTCCGAGATGTGCCTTGTCACTTTGGTCAATAATTTGCAAGGAAATTATGAAAGACAATTCATGGCTTTTGTCGGGTCGGGAACGAACCGGTTCTGCTTTGAACAGAAGACGTACGATATTTGGATAAAAAATTGTGGCTTGTGGCTTTGAGTGAAGTCATTCCGGCAATATTTTCTGCGAAAATTCGGATATGTCAAGGACAAAACAAAAATCTCCCACTCCCTGAAAAAAAAAAAACACACACACACACACTCACACACACTCGTGCACTGTCTGTCTGTCTGTCTGTCTGTCTGTCTGTCTGTCTGTCACAGACACGTTGAATTCGACCCTATCTGAACAAACAGCAAGCCAGCTGTGCGTCGTTCATTCCGGGCAACTCTTCTGGACCCCAAGTCAGATTCTTTCTTTCTTTTCTTCGTGATATTTTTTCAAATTTGCAGTGAGAATGGACAGGGTCTGTGCACAAATACTTGACAAAACTCGCGACTTTGGATTTTTTTGTACAATACGATTTTGTCGTCCAATATTTGTTTTCTGCAACCGTAGCTCTAATTGAGGAGGTTCAGAGAGACAAAAACGATTTCTTGTTCTATTCCGGAATTGTGGAGTGAGTCTCTTCGGTTGAACATTTTGTCAAAACTTTCACATTCAACGAATATTGCACGGGTTATTGGTCATCTTGTCGTGTTTGGACTATTTTGAGTTTGTACATGTACTTGCAGCTCCCTCTCTGACTCTGCACGAACAGACTCGCACCGGAAGAGTGTTCAGTCTTGCTGTTCCCCGGACTGTCGTCCAAAACAGGATGTTTGAGAAAAAGCAAACGTTTGTGAAAATGAGAGAGTTAGACAGCCACACTCTTTTCTGAAAAAAATTCTGTCTGTTTCTGACAAACCTTCTCACACCAAGGAGACAGTGGTGAAGTAAGAACAAAACCACAGCGCGTTCAGATTCTCCTCTTGTTGAGTCGGCCCCTGTGCAGAACAATGCGTGAAACAGCAATGTTCAATCATCACTGAAGAACACTTTCTCTCGAATGCTGCTGGTGTTGTGAGCCTTGGGTTTATAACCACATTCTGTGCAACCTGCAGCTGTCTGGGACGTGCACGGTCTCCCCTCACTGCTAACCTTGTATGAGCAGAACTAACGCAATTGTCGCCAGTGCGGTGAATGAATTTAGTTTATTTTCTCCGGTCTGCGATGGCGCAACGGGCGGGTCGCTCGCTCCCTTCCCGGCGCTTGATGAGCGGAGCTAACGGAATCAGCGGCTCGCCGCGTCGCGGAAATCCGCACAATTGCGCCAATTTGACTGTTGATATGTGAGCATCGGCGCGGGCGCACCGCCTGATCCATCTCTATATGATTACCAACCCGGCCAAATGATGCTTCAAACTTCATCAGCCAAATCTAACCCGATCAGCGCCCGTCTTTATCAAATTCTCACTCCACATATTTCTCTCCCGTTTTGTGTTCATTTTTTGTAGGTAAATAAATAGAGAATTCAACGAAAAGGGAGTGTAAGGGGGCGTCTGGAAATTACGCAAAATTTGTTATCTCGGCAATTGGTAATCAGATTTGGGAGCCCCAAATAATCGCTGCTTAGTGGTCGCCATTAACAAAGTTAAAGAAGGTAAAACAATTTTGCCGAGTGCAAATCTTATTTGAGTCGACTGGCTGCGGGTCAGCGGGTATATAAGAGCGGAACACGGGGAAAGAAGACGAGAGTTACTCACCGGAAGGGAACATGGGCGGCTGCGGGTGGTCTCGCGGCCGCGGCATCATGGAGCACGACGCCGGCGCGATGGACGGCGCGGACGCCGCGAAGCCGCGCACGCCGCCCGGATTGTAGCGGTACGCCTGGGACACCTGGCCGCACGGCCCCAGATCGCTGTAGGAGCCCGCGATGTTGCAGTTGGCGAGACCGCCGTCCATGCCACCGAGAGAGCAGTTGGTCTCAAAACCCGTCTGGTTGAGGTAGCCATAGTCCATGCGCGCTGACCAGTGCCCTTCCATGTTTCCGTGTGGTGTGGCGTGTGTCAGTTCTCAAGTCGTGCTTCCTCTCTCCTGTGCTGTTTTCTTGAAATCCGTTGCTTTTGGTCCTCCGGTTCAGTTCACTTCGTTCGTTTTGATGCAGGAAATTCGCTGCTGGTTCCGGCGCCGCACAAACGACGCGCCGCCTGAATCTCGCGAGCAGGTCAATCCAATCCGCCGACCCGATCCAGCAAAACCAATATGGCTCGAGGTAAATATGTGAATCTACTATTGTTTTTAGCGTATGAATTCAGTTGGCGGTAAGTGAAAGCGATACGTATGTGCAGCGCAGCAGGATTGAATTAGGGCGCTGATCGGCGCTCTGATGTGATTTGCCGGGGCGCGAGTCAGCAGCGATACAAATAATTTGACTGTTGTGCCTCGGATATGAATTAATTAGATTATGCAGCTTTGGAGAAAGTTGTGGCTGTATTTAAAGCTGAGGGTCGAGATTCGAGCGGCTGCTGCGCGCTGAGTGGCTGAAAGAAGCTGGAGGGGAGGGGAGCGGGCGGGAGGCGGGGGAGCGGGCGGGAGGGAGGTGCGCCGCGCGCGGAAATCTCTCGCAAAATCGTCCTGAGCAGAATAATGAAATGTGATATTTTAGACAAGAAAGATTTGTAAGCATTTCATCCTCATGGCAAGAAAGTTCTTGTTGAACGCAGGACAAAAAGCAAGGGAACAGCAACGGATTTTGATACGGCATTGGTGCACTTCAGCGCTGGAAACGGAATTGCTGCTGCCAAGATAACAGTGGAAGGAACCACTTCTGACGCTTTGGAAAGAAAGACGAAAACGACACGTATGAAACGCGTCGTATAGCTCCCCTTTTCTTGGTGAGAGAATGATGCTCTGAGCACAGTGGATACCTTCCGTGGTCTGTGTTGTGCACAACTCGATCCTCTTGACCAAGCCTGACAAGCAGAACGGCAAAAAAGACGAGAGAAGGACTGATGGAGGCGCAGGAGGAGGAGGAGGGGTGCGAGCCAGACCAGTCCCACACTTGGTCGCAGGAGTGCGGAGGCTGGAGGAAGACTCTGCGGGGAGAGCTGCACTTAAACTGATTGCGCCGCGGCTCTTCACTTATTGTACAGCCGCCCAATTACACGGCCACTCGTTTTAATTTCTTTTATGCGATCGCTTCGGGCCTTTCTCTCCATTTGTAAAAGCGCAGACATTGATTTCTCTTTGCCTGTTCCCCAGGACAATTGGTCCCTGCAAATTAAACACTTATGAAATGACAAAAGGAAAGACGGGGTTGAAATTACATTTAATCCCGGTGAGCACGTCGATGATTAATGCATGAGGAGCGGTGCGCAGGCATCCGCGAGGCGATGGCCACTTGCAGCCTCAACCGACTGCGAACGGATCTCCGCTGACGCATCTTCCTGGTGTCCCGCTTCGATACGTGTGTGCACGATGATGGACCACACAAAATGTACACTCACAAGTTACGATGGAAACCAAAAATAATCGTGTAGAAATCATTCATTCAGGACGTGTGTGTGTGCAACGTTTGTGCAACACACACACACACACACACACACACACACACACACACACACACACACACAGCTGTGTGACGCATCGTTGCCTTCACTCTGTTGAGTCGTGTTTCGGTTGCACCAGTCGATTTTGTGATCAGCAGCAGCGTGTCTTCTGCTCCATTCGACGTGCCTTGTGGGGATGTGATCTGCACAGACAGTTTGCCTTTCGACATGCTTCCGAACTGTCAATAAAACAATGCACAGCTTGACATCTTCAGTGCTGCCTCGAGAGAGCTTGCAAAATAACAAAGAAGTACAACATTTCAAAATTTGTTTTTCGAGTTCTGACAAAAAAGGCAACATTTGTGTGTTGATGAACATGTTCTGTCACCAACCACAAAACTGCTGCAAGACAAAAAGAAAACAGAAACTCACCTTTTTTGCCCAAAAATTTGCATCTGTGTTTTTTCACGAGTTGTGCAATTGGTACGTCTTTTGGTGTGACAAAAGCACGCGCACGCATTGCACCCGCCTTGTGCACACATTTTGAGCGTCAGACTGGCTTTCGATTCGCCCTGCAGGGAAATCATGTATTTTTCTGCTTTTTTCATGATAAAGACTTGACCATTTATCAATTGGATCAGGAAATGAGTCAGTTCGCTGTGACGAGGCACGTTGTGGTCAAGCACGAGCTGGTGTTTGTGCTGGTGGGTTGTTGCAGAAAGACACACTTCACAAATTCACAATTGTACAAAGTCAAGGATACAGGTGATTGAAAACTTCTCTCTCTGGGAAAACAGCCGAATTAAAAAATTCTGGCAAAATTGGGAAGAAAAAGTGGAAGTTTTGGAAGTGCTTTTCGTGAAGACTGCATGTTGATTGACGCAGACCTCCTGACAAGGTTTGTCTCTCGACCTCGAAACAAGAACGCCTGTTTGCAGAATGCGATTTGTTCGGTCTGTTGACTTTCCTGGTGTCCTGTTTTCAGATTTCCATTGTTCGCTTGACCGCACCCTCACTGCAGCAGATAACCGGGCAGCAGAAGGCAACAGGTTGTGGCCACCTGTGCGGGTGTTGCAGGGCGCGGCGTGGGGCTGCGGGGACCGCTGACCCGAGGACTGCTGGGGCTGCGGTGCAGCTGGTCACGGAGCAGTCTGAGCTTTTGTTCGAAATGCGTGCAGTAGTTTTCTTCTCGGTTGCATCTGCAGGTTCATCGATGGAAGTTCGTTCAGCAGTTATGCAGGAAAGAGCTGATACTCGGGAGCAGCCCCAGTGTATAGCCCAGCCGAGCTCAGACCCCTTCCCTCTCCCAAAAAACAACAACAATACACAAATAACCCCTTTTCGTTTACACCATGTAGTTCTTCAAATCGCAGACCACTCTCTGAGAGTCGGAGGTGCAGGCCTCGACCAAGTCTTGGACATGTGCACAAGCGACGGAGCGGGGGTGCAGGGGGTTCTGATCCTTGAGGCTTGTGGTCACTGGGATTCCTTGGGGTTGTTCTTGGTCACTTCTGTACACCACAGCAATACTTGTCACCTCTGGTGGTGGTGGTGTGTGTGTGTGTGTGCGTGTGTGTTTGTGTGTGTGATTTGTGTCTCGATTGCCGAGTGCGCACGAGCTCAAGAATTGTGAGGAACTGGATCCCTGCACTGCACGTGATCCCCGTGCCTCCGCCCCAGCTTCCCCGACGCCTGAAGCGGGACACACGGCTCTGTTGCTGCTGCCCGTCGCCGTGCGACCTTCCAGTACGCAACCGATCAGGCTTCCCAAATTTTCTTATCAGAACAAGTGTTGCTTGATGCAGTGATCGGTTGGCTTTTTCTTTCAAACTGTCTTTCTGTCTTTTTGCAGTGTTTCACCATTGAACAGGAAGTATCCCCGGTGAACATGAAGCGAAGCCGTGTCCGGGTGGCCGGGTTTTCCTCGTGCAGTGGTCGGAGCGTCGCTCCGGCTGCAAGTGGCGCAGTCCGCGCTGCTGTGTATTTGGCTGATTTCCCCGCGGAACGCCATGATTTACACAATACCAAATGAGCAATGTCTTGCTTTTCTCTGTTTGACATTTTTACATTGACGGGAAGTTGATTAAATTTCCTCCCTGCAAGGCACAAGGCAGAACGAAGGACTTGGGCGGGTGATGGGCGTGCTTTTTGGCGGGACTTCTGTGATGGTCTTGGGAAGAACAGTTTTGAAAAAATACGTGCACCATCCGCAGACCAGAAAAAGCTTTCTCGTCTTTTGTCTTGAGTCTGGCTTTTTGGTGCACCGAGCACCTTTTCAATTCCAGTGAAGATGTCTTGTTTTGCGCGAAAAGCAAAAACGAAATATGAAGGTCCATCTGATTCTGCGCCAGTCAAATCACGACTGTGCTTGGTCTGGAAAGGTACGACGTTGTTCACAATTCGTGTCCAAACACACAAGATGAAGCCTGAAGCACAGTGTGACTCCCGGGAGTGCGTACGAGTTCTGTGGCTCCTGTGCAAGCAAGAGCAAACTGTGACCAGAAGAGGACGCGCCCTACTGTTGCTTTTCCCCACCAAAGGCAATGAGTTCCAAAGTTCATTCCGACAGCCTTGTAGTCAGGTTTTCCCTTTTTTGAAAACAAGTGGAAATGGTTTTAAACTGCCCTTCTGGAAATTTTCACACAACAGGCAGGCGCAGGCAATGCGTGGAAGTTATGCGGAATTGAGCACAAACACTGCGTTTTCTTCAGCAAACCCAAAAGCGCCAACAAACAATCGCACCATCTCGCGTGAGTCTCTGAGGAGAAACCTGTCCAGACGCAAAATCCAGTTGCAGGCATTTGAAAATGGAGCACTGCCCCTGAACTCGAAGCGCATTGTTCCGAGCAAAACGCAGGTTTTAACAGCGCAGCAGAGCACGAGATGCAGTGTTTACACACTTGCCTGCAGACCAAATGCTCACTCACCAAACTCCCGGCAAATATGCATTGGAAATGGAAATTTCTGTAAATACTTGGGCTGCATGTTTCTGGTGTAAGATGTTGTTTGTTCGGTTGAATTGATAGGCAGTTTTGATGTGGCTTTGATTCTGGGTTTCTTGGCGCGGTGCGGAAGCCTGATGAGGAATATGCAGCGAGGTTGACCCGACGCTGCGGAGACGAGACTCGAACTCCGGAACGGATCACGCCGACGACGACGACGGAACGATTGAAAAAGCCCAGCGATTTTTGTTTCGCAACGAAAAGGCTTGGAGGACGAAACTTTCAACTTTTCTACAGAAGATAAATGCAGCTGTGTGATCTTTTGTTGCCTCACCGAATCTCGTCTCCAAGCTCAAATCCAATCGCAGGTGTCTGTATCTTCTGCATCGCCCGTGTCGTCAAGAAAATTTTCAAGAAGTTTCCGACTGAATGTTGTCAGTGAAGAAGATTCCGCGGACGGATGTGCGCAGCGCCTGAGGGCGGGAAGCCGGGGTGGCAAAGCTGTCATTAAACAATTGCCTCATCCCTCCTCCTCTCCCTGCGAGCGCTTTGTCACTGTCTCAATGGGCCGTGGAGCGCTAATTGTTCCCGCGTCCCCTGTGCATACTTGAGCGGCGGTTATGGATGGTTATGAATATGATCGGGACGCAACAACAATGGTTGCGCCTCGTAATTGCGGCGTCGCAGTGTGAGCGGTGGGATGAATGCGCTCGAGACGACACAATCGCTGCAGCGCAAAAATTCGTTGCTCCCTCGACCTTCTCCACCGAAGCGCCGAGAAGCGGAATTGCCCGTTAGTTACAGTGTGGAACTATCGGAACTTTGACAACTCACGGTTTCTCGAGCGCTTTGACTGTCACGAAACTTTTACGTCGAGAAGATCAGGAAGATATGAGACTTCAACTGGTCCCTTTCAGAAAAAGGGTCATTCGCTGTGCGCTAAAAACAGAGGTCCTCCACTGGTTTTCCTTCAGACTCTTGGCTGAAAATGCCAAGAAAATGATGACGACAACTCAGCGTCGACGCACATCAACTAGACAGATGACTGTCTTTTTGGAAAACTTCTATCAACTAATTCACTTTGTGACTTTAGCCGATCGATGCTGTAATTGAAGTAATTCATTTAACATTACTCGTAATTCAGAGATTAAACATTTGTCGCTGCTTGCCTCAGATTGAGATTACATATTTGCCCGTACAGCCTGATATCGTTTTAATCAATTTAATGGTGCGCGGAAAAGACACTCTCAAAGGCACGGGCACTTCAAAGCGATAACTTTCATTGCCGGCATAAAAAGGCAATCTCCTCTTTTCCCGTGGATCCCTTTCCACTTCGTGGATGTAAATAACTTCGATGCCTGAGCTGCTGGAATTGCAGATTCGTCTTTTTTTTCCGTTTCTGGCTGAAAAGCTTCTTCCGTGATGTCACTGTTGTCGATGGTGACGATTTGACTGTTTTCTCATTTTCGTTCGTGCAAATGGACGACACAAGGAAACGCCGCAACCTGCAAGTGAAAACTGAAGTTCGTGTGTTTCTGCGACACCTCTCGCACCTCAGTTTTCGTGCTGAGAAAAAAGACAACAAAAGACGTGCAATATATTTCACATGGAAGAATTCAGAACTGTGCAGACTCAGAATCTGCTCTGTCTGCAGCTGCAGTGTCGATTCTGCTCACACGGTGCAGTTTTTGCTCACAACAGTGGAACGCCTCGGTGCATGGAACATCATGGCTCGAAGAGCGACAATACCACTGGGACGGGCGCAGAAATTCAAGAAGAAAATTTTGTTGGATTTGTGGCTTCTTGTCAAACATGCAGCAGTGAGCATAAAAATTGTCGAACAAGTGCTTTGTCACAGCGGCCTGCTAAAGCAGACCAGCTTTTCCTCCTTGGAGACAAGCCTCCCGCGAGGTTCATTTTCGGGAGACCCAGCAACGTCAGGCACCTGGATTTTAGGATCCAGAGGCGTAATTTCTTGGTGTGACAAAGTTGGGTTGGAACTGATAAAAAACAGGCTTTGTTGTGTTTGTTGTCTATTTTTCCATTCGGCACCGATCTCAAACTTTTGTCTTGAAACATGAACTGCAACTCGAAGAAACCATGCGTGAAAGAAAATGGATTTTGTTCACAGACGAATTTGACTGACCTGATCACCAAGAATGCACCCTCTGTCTTGATCACCGATCAAAACCATACCATGTTTGTTTGAAGTCAATGAAATCTTTGTTGGTGCAGGGGAATAAAAACTCCAATTTTTGGAGAACCAAACCCACACTCATCCCATATGTAGTCCCCCACCCCACCCCACCCCACCCCAAGTTCCCAACCGGAAAGTTGGTGAATCGCAGGAGTTGAGTCCATGCGCGTCACCTGAACCAAAACATTTCCAAGAAAGCAAAATCCAGAAACACATTTGAAGTAACCCGGCGAAGCTGGATGCAGCTGTCTGTTGTTCTCTCCAGGCTTGTCGGCTTTTGTCTCAAAAGTCGTCAGACTCCCACTGGAGTGCAAATGGTCAATTGTCCTTCTCGGAATCGAACACTTCTGTTGTGAGACACACGAGACACACTCTTTCCCAGCTTGCCAGGAAGAAATTTGAGAGTGCACTGTTTAAACTTGCACGTCCTCACCATGCGTCTCAAGAAGCGGGTCCTGTGTTCTTGGAATGGCCATCACTGCACACACACAGGGGGGAAGCTGTGATGTAAAATATTGACATTGCACTCAAGGTGCGGGATAAAAGTCCCTCGATGTGCGAGGTACTGCTGGAACAGGCTGCGGGAACGCACTCGTCAGCAGGGATTTATCTCTTGTTTTCTTCCAAAACACTGAGTTCGAATATCTGATGACCTCAGTGCACTGTCGCCTGGTTACTCGTACAAAAGAGCCATGATTCCTTTCGTTCACCCAGAGTCGTTTTCTCAATTTTTTTTCTCGTGCAAATTGTTTCACTTTGCCTTGGGGGGCACCGAAATTTGAAAAATCAGACACCAAAGCTGTGAATTTTCACACTGGCAAGAAAAATACTTTTTGCGCGCACGCGAGCACGAAGCTGGATCGTGGGAGTGTTGTGTGTAGGATCTGCCAAGTGAGTGACTCTGAAAGAGGTTCGCCAACCAAACTTTTGAAACTTGCCTCAGCGCATTAGGTACAGCAAAACGTACCATTTTGTGTTGTGGTGTTTTGTTTTGTTTTTTTGTTTGAAGAACAAGTGCACTCATGTCCTCGCAAAGTCGACCAAAAACAGTCCAGAAATTTTCTCCCCTGTGAAAGGATGGATCCCTGACATGTCGAAATCTGATCGGACAACGCCCAAAAAATAAACAGAAAAAAAAATATGTAACACTTTCAGTGAAAGAACCTCTGAAAGTCACGAAGAAAAAGTTTGCTACAAAAGACAAAAATAAAATGCAGTTCTCACAGTCCGAAACTTACAACTTTTTTTCCAGGGGACAACGGGACAGCTTTGGTCAGAGGCGAGATGGCAATGCCGAGAACGACTGGCTGTCCGACAACCACTGAACAAATTTGTTTTCGAATTCCTTTTCAGTGTCACAATGAGACAAGCTGTTAACGCAGTTGCATGGACATTGAATGTCATGAAATCTGAACTGCGTGGGGCATGGAGAAAGAAATCCGTTCCCAACGAGCCACGATTCACATGACTCATCCTGATTCCAGACTCCAGAGCCTTGTCGGAACTGGGGAACTGCAGGGAGCAGACGCTTGAGTTTCAGATTCAGTGAGCCTGAGTACACGCACGCTTTGGTGACGTATCCTTCCTCGATGAATGAATATACTTGTCCTCATTTGAATTATTAATTCCCATTCTGATTTTGAAACAATGTTTAACAATTCAATGTTTCATAAAAAAAATCCAATGTCTTTTCATGCAAAGGTCCTTGGTCGGCTGAAAACTGAAGCGGAACTGACAGGCCTCGTTGTTCAGATCGAGTTGACCCTCACACCGAGCCTGACATGGCCTGGACGCCAATCGGGCCCTCAACCATACAAATCTGAAAATCTGAATTGCTTGGATTTGGGTTTTTCTTTTTGATAATTTTGACATTTGATTTGAAATGTCATTCACCTTATTTGTTCTTTGTGCTTGCTGTACCTGTGCAACTGCCGTGAAATTTTCGCTGGACATTCGTTACAACCATGAAACAACGTCTGACCTCAAGTTACAGCAGAAGGTACTTTTGAACAACAGGACTCTTGGTTGGTGGAATTTGCTCCCCTTCAGTTTGTTTGATCAGGTGTTGTGAGTTCCCTTCATAAAGCCTGCCTCCTTTGAAACTTTTGTGATTTCCTGGGCCTATTTGAACCAAGTCACCAGAAAATTCACTGAAAAGTGGCCTTCTGTTCATCTTGAGCTCCTGTTGTGGTGATGTGCACATTTGCTGCTGGTTTGTGCTTGGTGCCAGACACAGTCAGATCGTGAAATCGTGAAGCTGTGCTTTGAATCATCATGAAAGGTGAGAATCCAGCCAACTTGACTGATAAACGTGCGAGTGCAAGTGAAGTTTAGCCATCCTGACCGTACCAACAGACTTTGGTGGAGGTTCAACCAGCCTGACTGCAACAGAGTTGAGGTCTGGAGGGAGGGGACGGGGTGATGAATGGACGGCCTGATTGATCCGGGCTGCAGCTGAGGTGGAGGCCCAAGTCTCATTCATATGCCAAACGGAACAGCACAGCCAGGCGCGCTGTAATGGCTATTTGACACTGAAGAAGGGCCATTTCATCCATCACCCACTCTATTCATGCGATTGCAGGCAATCCTAGATGGTGTTATTAGGAGCCACTGCCAGAGCCAAATGCATTATTCATCTATTGAAGGTTGGCAGAGGGTTGAAATATTGATGCCGAGGTGGAGGGCCACGAGGCTTAAGAAGGCGGCGGGTTGAGGAGGGAGTCGGCGGCGGGAGCGTCTCCCGGGGGCCGCGCTCGTCCACTCGCCATGATTGCGTTCTGATTACTCGTCACCGCGCGCAGTGACCAGATTCACCCGCCTCCAGATTCGATATCGAACGCGCCGCCTCCGTGATCCCCGAACCAAACAAACCAACCAGCCCAATTTTTTGTCTCCCCCAAGACGACTCTTCAGCCAAAATTTTCAACGTTGAGTCGCAGTAGATTTTCCAATGTTCATTTGTTTTCTTGTGTTCATTGTCCCTTCCTTCACAGGCATCATCTTTCGTTCGAATTTCACACGAACGGGGGTGAATTCGTCCACCGGATGAATTGAAACTGGCGATTTTGTTGAAGTTCTTTGACGTGTCTGTCCATTCCACCATCTCGACGAATCCAAAGAGTCGTCAAAATCACAGTGTTATTTCCTCGCACACGTCAGAACCTGCGTGTGACTGACCATTGGACGTGGCGTACCCTGACCAACGTTTTCCCAGACCTGACCTGTGGCTGTTTGTACTGTACCAGGTGAAACATCGTCGCATGCTTCCATACGAGGCAGTACCAAAGAATTCTGCATGTGCATGATTGCTGTAGTGAGCGAAATGCTTGTGTGCGGTTGAGATCTCGATCTAGTCATGTTGAGTCTCAGAATTCTTTGATACTACCTCGCAGCTGTTTTGATTTTGTCACCACCTGACACCTGTTCTCAAAACAAACGTGACAAATTCTGCCTTTTGTTACTCTTACAAAAAGAGGGGAGCGCGCGGAATTGAACACGTTGCCTCATCAAAGTTTCCAAGAAAAATTTTCCCCTCAAAATTAAGATTTGAAACAGATGCTAACAAGGACGAGAGATATTCTTTTTTCTTGGGGGGGGGAGTACTTCAGCATCATTCCAACTCTGCCTTTTCTAAATTCGAGAACAACAACACACAGAGGTAACATTTGAGATTTTGATCAAACAAACAACTCTGCATTGCAGACTGCTCCACGAACAAACCAACCAGACAAAGAGATTTTTGCAAGAGCCCACGCATGAAAATAGATCTTTCCTGCCATGTGCACTTTTTGTGAAGGACGATTGTGTGGCGATAAATTCACTGCAGAACTGCACGGAGCCGTCTTTGATTTACAGTCGCACAGTTCCTGAGAAAAGATAATCTGATTAAGACAAGGCCTGTAAAATTTAGCATGCAGGATGAAATTCCCTGGGGTGACAGAAATTCAATGCTCGTTGAAAAAAGTTGAAAGTGAATTTTCTTATCCGTTTGGCAAGAGATTTTTGAGTATCTTGTGAAGTGCTTATTTTGCACAAACTCACAAAACATCACATTGAGCAGATGATTAAACGAAACAAAACCATACCACACGGTCTGAGTGGTTGGTTTAGAAAGAAAATATTTCCCTTTCATTGGTGTTGAGGCGCATGCATGCAGACTGTTCCTGCATTTGCAGAGCGGCTGCGCAGAACAAACTGCAGATGCCCCGGGTCCAATATCAAAACCCTGAAATTGCAATTACATCGGATTGATCAAGCCTCGCCCGGCCAGATCCATCTTCGTGGCCGGTAATGTCCGCATGAAAATTGCATCTGTCCAGATATTGCACTGTAATGGTGACTCAGTGGACGGGATCACTTTTCTGCTAAGAAATGAGATTTGTCTTTTCCTGCCAGGAAGAGAGAACTTGTAGAAAACAACTTAATGGGAGATAGTAAACATTCCTTCTCATCTGGTTTGTCTTCACGGTCAAGCAACGCCAGCAGCAAAGTGATTCTGGAAAGATTTTGGACACCAGTTCGACGTTGGGTGCAGCCATTTCTGTCTGGTGGTGAATTCGCACTCTCCAATTGCTCTTTTTGGAATTGTTGGGTGCATGTGTGCCTTTGTGTGCGTGCAAGCTTGCAGATGTGGTCCAGCACCAAATTTTCAAAATGTTGATGGTTTCGACACACAAGTACTTCGTCGCGTTGTCATCCTTTGTGTCAACGGAGAAGCAACCGAATCCAAGAGATCATCTTGTTATGCGTTACATTGAACATTAAGTTGTCACAAATGAGTCTTAATCAAGGAATTCGAGAAAAAGCGCCCGGAACGAAAAGTGTGAAATGACCGCCTCGTCCTCCTGGAAACACTTCACCGCACGTGCGTGACTGCGGCCAACAACCCCCCCCGATTGTTTCCAAACAACAGATTTGCGCGATTATCATTGTTCAGGGGTGTGGCACAAATTTTTAAATGAGCGTTAAAGCGTGTGTCAAAAGAGGGTGACAGGATGAAGGACTGCTGCATGCGCATTTCTGCGGCTGCAACCTGCAACCTGCAGTCATGTGCCGTCAAGCAGATAATTGCCCCCCGACCGCAAAGCAATCATTGTCAAGTGCAAAGCCGACTCATCATCCCAAATGCTTCAAATAATCCTCCTGACAATAGCGCTCAGCGAGCGACTCCGGGAAAGGGCTGCGCGGCTTCCTTTCGATCTTCAAATCGGATTGCAAGTTTCTTTTCTCTCTTGATTAGTGCTTCTTTGCGAAATTGTTCCCTGTTGGATTCACCACAAGGAAATGTGTGAGCACTTCAGTGTGCGCGACAAGCATGCATAGCACACCCTGAACGCCACAATTGAAGCTCAATTTGTGTGACCAGAAAGTTGCTGCAAATTCAACTGATTTTGAAGTTATGTGCCCCACTCTAAATTCAGCAGGATCGCGCGGCACTGCGTGTGACCCAACCCCTTTGTCCGTCGCGCGTCACCGAAATTGTGCAGATCCAGGAGGAATATTACACAAACTACGACCAACGTTTTGTGGTGTTACAAATTTGAACATTTCAATGCACGCATTTGGCACAAGGGGTGAGACGAAAGACGAACAACTCGCCTCAATCCAGACTGTCTCCGGGAAACAGACGTCCACCGCACAACATGCACTTCGATCTGTGTCTGCAGATTCCAGATATTGAGCACCACAGGCCATTTTGTTGATGTGCATATGCACAAAGGCTGCTTGACGATTACCACGACCGTGGCAGCCTCCAAATATGCGACGTTATCTGCATCTTGATCCACAACTGCGCGGGCATCAGGGGAGAGGAAGGCGAGGGTGGGCGGGTGTGCTGCACCATTTTTGAGATTTCCCAGAACCTGTTTCTATTTCAGCCAAATTATCCTTGGTGGAGAGAAAGAAAAAAGAGGCGCCATATTGCTTCGGATCTTTGCTAATTTTATTTGAGAGTCGACAAAGCACATTATGTGTTCATTAGGTGGACTGGATTCGATCAGCGCTTCACCTCAGCTGAGTTTACAGCCAATCAAACCTGCCGCGCCCGTGCAAACTGAATTGCCACCAACAAAATTAAATGCTAAGTGTATCCAAATAAAGATATTTGGACTCAGAATTGCCAAATGTGACGAAAACTCAGTTAGGATGAGTCTCAAATGTGTCTGTGATAGGTGTTTGGTTCAGGATAAACCGATTTTGCTGTGTGTCGAAGGATGTTACTCCACTTATCGAACTGTTGAAACGTTTAGTTGCATTATTTTAACAACAAGGATAGAATACCTGAAAAAAAAAAACACGTCACTGTTTCACGTGACTTGGAAAAAAATTTTTGGGACCACATTTCTGCAGGTGCGTTTGCAGGCAAGCATGGAATAGTTTGACCGACATCTACGTTTCACTTTCAGAGACGAATGCAATGTTGTCAAGGTCCGCTTGCTTGGGGGCAAGCCAACATTGAATATATTTTCGTGTGGAAGTGCACTTTTGAGACAGGGATTTGTTTGTGGGGTCAAGGCGCTGCTTGAACTGCCCATGCGTTTGCCTTCTTTTTTCTTTCAAAGTATTTTTCAAAGAAAACAACAACCAAACTCTATCGTTCTTTGGCACAAGCTGCGAGAGCCTGGTTGGGCAAGCACAGACTACGAGCGCACACTACTTGTAAGTCGAAGTCTGCAGGTCTTCCCTGCGCTGCGACGCGGGTCCCAAATGTCCCTGCAGATGGCCCACGATTAGATTGATCACCAATTACACTTTAATCAACGTTATGAATTTAAATCCAATTGAGAAATGCTCACTTAGTCCACATATGGTCATGATTGCGACCTCGCCTGTTTGAAATATGATAGCGCCAGATTTCCCTGAAGGCCTTGTCTGTTTTGTCTCACTAACGCTGGCGGTCTTCAAAGTTCTGAACAAACTGACCCATGCATCGATGACTTTTTAATCTCTGTTTTCTCCAAGTCAATTTATTAAGTTTTAATCAAAGACTGAGGCATTGTGATTTCCTTGTGTTCCGCTTCATGCATTTCTGTGTATCAGTCTGTCACCTCTTTGGAATTCCAAAACGGAAGCTGTGATCGACCATTCCGCATTCTGACAAAAGAGATAATTTGAGAAAAGGTCCAAGAAACAACGACTGAAACAGAAGCTTTATGGTTTCCAAGTTATCATGAAGGAAAGATCTCTGCACAACCCACGACCTTCTTCTCCGCTGTAAATATTGTTGGATCCAAACGCAACAGACGCAGAGGCAAAAAGAACTTCACTGAAACTGGACGCTCGTTTTCCACAGATGAATGATGGGTGAATCCGGGAGGGACGAGAGAGGAGGAGCCTGGGCCCCAACCGGCGAAATAAATTCTGTCATCCCCCGACTTTTACAAAATTCCTCCGTTGGTCCGCTGAAATGTTCCTCATTAAAGGTGCACAAGCACCCTTGAATCCAATTGTGCGTAAATCCTTGTGAATCCAAAGTTTGGTTGTTTCCTGGCCTTGTTGTTGATTTTGAAGGGAAGAAAGGGAAGGGGTACCCCATCCCCCAGAGCCGAGCGATCCGAGCTCTGCAAAACAACACAGGAGAAAGAAGCAACTTTGCGCTCAACCCTTTTGCGCAAAACTTGCGCCGGCCATTGGGGAGGTTTAGCAAGTCCTTACGTATCCACCCATGTACAAGACGCACCTTTTTCACCTGAAATGGAGCATAAAAACTTTACACATCAAACAAGGCTGTTGACACATTGAGCTTCTTGTTTGTACCTAAAGTTGAGCCTCTAAGCAGGTTTTAACTCTTTGAGGAAAGAATAGTAAGGGGGATTTTGGAGGATTTCGATTGAACAAGTTAGTAATTTTTGGTATCGCAACTTTTTTTGCACTGAACCTTGAGCAAAAAGTAGGGGATGTTTAAAAATACTGATTTCTGGGTCAAAAGTAGGGGCGCATCTTTTTCACAGGTGCGGCAAGTAAAAACATGAGTGGATGCAGTTATTTCCAAATGTAATTTCCCAATTGCCAGATTGGTGCCACAGATAGCCAAACTTTCCCTGAATTTGTCACCGATCTGAAAGGATTAAAAAGATGACCTGGGTCAAGCAGCGCGTGATTGCCTTTGATGCAGGAACTTTGATATTGCCCCTCTCTCTCCTCTCTCTCTCTCTCTCTCTCTCTCTCTCTCTCTCTCTCTCTCTCTCTCTCTCTCTCTCTCTCTCTCTCTCTCTCTCTCTCTCTCTCTCTCTCTCTCTCTCTCTCT
>JAAUXT010004615.1_pt1 | contig 26068 bp, 19 predicted proteins | sample 7278171 | NCBI WGS metagenome assembly JAAUXT01 (sample SAMN14350112, study PRJNA611818) | marine sediment metagenome | isolation source: surface marine sediment (1.8m) | place: French Polynesia: Moorea | collected 2018-08
AAATTGTCCGGGTTAGGGGTATCTCGGACACATTGTCCGATTGTCCAGGTTGTCCGGGTTACCCCCCCCCTGCAAAAATTTTTTTCAAAATTGTCCAGGTTAGGGGTATCTCGGACACATTGTCCGATTGTCCGGGTTGTCTGGGTTACACCCCCCCCCCAAAAAAAAAATCCAACTGGGACATTTTCTGACTGGGGTATTGGTAGATTGGCACAAACGCTGCCCGCGGCTGATTCTCCACTTGAAAGTCCAGTATTTCCTGCTTGTGTGGATCCGTTTTTGAAACAAAAATGCCTGGAAATAGAGGTAGTAATACCACTGTCATTTGAAAATTAATTAATTTGTGCTTTTGAAGAATCTCCAGTTCGGACAACGTCTGGTCAAAGTTTGATACCCGCAAGAGGCAAAAAAACGCACTGTCCGAAACATATCTGATTTCAAGCTGTGCTGAATGTTTGTTTAGTTGGAAAATTAATCATAACGCACTGGTAAAAATTGGATACCGTGTGATGTGGTGAATCTAATCTTCTACTTTACAGATATAATCAATCATGAGTCAATCCAAATTGCAAAAAGTGAGTAAATTTGAGAGGTCCCGCCCATTCTGACTCAACAGCTTCTTTGTGCGTTTTTGTAATTAACACGAATGTCTTGAAACTCAGGAGAGCAAATATCGTTCCTGACTTCTGTACACAAGTAGAGTTGTTAATTAGAAGTAAACTTGTAAATTTTTGCTCCTTTGATTCTCAAAAGTAAAGATGGAATTTCAAGAAAAAATTCCTGCTTCGTGCCAATACCGTGCGTGTGTCGGTCTGCACAAAACGTTTGCCGAAGCCGTGGCTTTTTTGCGGTTCTTCATGCAGTCCAACAGGAGCAAAAGTTATTTACCGTCACCGTCGTTGGCGTCGCCCGGCGGCGGTGCTGGCTGTTCGGCGCCCGTGTTGTTGCTGTTGTTGCTGTGGTCATTGTTGTTGTTGAGCTCATCGTCGGCGGCGTCGCGTTCGAGACGCGCGCGCAAACTGTGCGTCGTAGCATCCAGCATCGCGTCGAGACGCCGGTCCACGTCCGACGCCGTCGTCATGACGTCCGCGGCGACGTCGTCCTGATCCGCGACGACGCGGGCGTTCGTGTCCGCTGCCGCGGCGGGCGGCGCGGCTTTGATCACCGACTGCTCCGGGTGGTGGCGCTCTTGTTGGAGGCGGCGTTCTCCGCTGCCGGCGTCGCTCAGGTTGATGGGCTGTTCGTCAACCGTGTCCACGTCCAACACCTCGTCTTCGCTGTCCGAGTCATCATCTTCTTGCGGCTCTCGGGGAGTCTCAGTCGCACTGTCGCCGGTGCCTCCCTCGCGCCCCATGGAGAAGTCTATGGGCGCGGACGGGGACAGGCGAGCGGAGGCGATTACAGGCTTGAACGCTGACAAATGGGATTTCTCAATCACGTTGTCAAATGGGCGGTACAGCTTGAATCCTGTGGGCTCTGAATGGATGAGTCTGGATTCGCTGCTGCGGGGGTGGGGTGGGGTGGGCATGGGGTCTTTCCGAGGTGAGGTGTGAACCCCGCGGGAGGATGTCAGAGGTCCGCGGGGGAAGGAGCCTCCGCCGCCCGGGGGTTTCGGGAGCTGGTCCGAGCCGAGCGCAAACCCGGTCTCGGGGGCAGTGAGGCCGAGGTGTCGCGCCCAGATCATTTCGTACGGCGGTTGGTAGAGCGGCTCGCGGGTCGGGGACCAGGTTCCCCCGGCAGCGGTACCCGGCGGCCCGGCGCCAGGCCCCTTCCCTCCCTCCTCACACATCGCGATTGCTGGATACGGTGGAGACATCGGAAACGCTATCCTCGGTTTTGGAGGGAAAAAATCAGTTGTGGACGTGTTCAACGGGTACTTGTACTTTGAGAAAGAATCTTGGCAATTGAATGGAGGTTGACTGCACAAAGTATCAATGGACTTTTGCTCCACTTTGGGCCGCTTTTCCGGTGTCGGGGATGTGGACGCGGCGCTCCTCGGACGACTGGAGACGTTCACGTGCACGCGTTTGCGGATGCCGCCGTTGAACATGGCCTTGACGTCCTCCCACGCATGCGTCAAATCATCGGGCGCCGCCGGGTCGCTCAGATACAGGTGGCGCCGCCATGAGTTGAAGTTGGCGGCGTCAGGATGCCTGTAACTCGAGTCGGCTGTCCGGTGATAGTGGAATATGAACTTGTTTGGAGAAAAGTACATGTTACAGTAGCTGCATTTGATGCACTTGGCTCGAGACGAATTGTAGCGGGAGGGAATAAATTGACCGTGGCATCCCCATCCACACTCGTGTTTCACGGCAAAAGAGAAGTCGTCTGGGAGCTGCGGTGGTGCGTTGTCTTCCAGGAAGGACTTGACGAGTCTCTCGGCTTCGCGTCGCGTGATCATCCCGCAGCGTCGTGATGACGCCGGCATCGCGCCGGCGCGTCGCAGGATCTCCAGCTGCACCGGCGTGCATTGCACACACGTGATTCCGAGCGCAACGCGCCGATTGTGGATCTCATTGTAGCTGTATTCTTTGAGCAGCGTGTTGGAGATCTGCGCGAGGCAGAGGCGTTCTTTGCCGTCGATCGTCAGCGCGACGATGGAGACCCCAGCGAGCGTGACGCGCGTTACGTTGTTGTTGCGGATCGTGTTCAGGACAGTGGCGCCGCCACCGCCGTCTGTCAGCGCCGTCACTGGCCTCGTTGTGACATCGGGATTCGCTCTTCCGGTGGCGGTATCCTCCGCGTCCGGTGACGCAGAGCGCGTCGCGTCCGATGCGCTTGACTCCTGCTCCGCCTGTGACGCTTCTGTTGACGTCGATGTGGCGTCGTGCGATTGCTCTGGCGACGTCTGCTGAACGTCGTCTTGGTCCAAAGCGGCGCCTGGCTTCATTGTGAGGCCGCCTTCCATCGCTGCGTGCAGCCATGTGTGAGTAACATTTCCATTTCATTTGTTATCAAATACCAAACACGTGAGCAGAAGGAACAACAAGAACAAGGAACTCAAACTTGTAATGTTGTCACACAGAGGACACAAACTCGTGCGCTGAGCGCAAGTTACGCAACGAAATTAAACAGAACTGTATTCGGTTGCACTGCAGCTTGTACATTGAGCAACATTTGGGCAAAGTAAAACACTCACCTCAATTGCTGTGAACGCGGCAAAGCTCTCTCAATTCTTTCTAGAAGCAGCGCTCAACACTTGTTTGCCGCAAACTTGCTGCGGGTCTGCAGACGGAAAGCGACGCAGTGGACTCTGGCTGTACCGGCGCGCTTTAAAAGGAGCGCGGTCGGCAGAGCATTAACATACGGTGCAGGCGCAGCATATGGCGGGCGACGGGGCGGGGCGGGGCCCTGCTGCCATGGCAGCGTCACGCTCCGGGAGCCACTCATCCGCCGAGCAGCCACTCCCGTCGCTGCAGCGCTGCACGCATGTACGCCTGCAGGCGAGAGTGCGAGAAGGAAACCTGTCGCAGAAGTTCACTTGACAAAGTCGCGAGGACAAATTCTGAAAACACGAGTCTTTTTCTGCAAAGTCAACTTTGCAGCAAGCAGACCGTTTTCTTGTTTTTCATCGAAGTGAGATCAGAATCTGTATTTGGAAAGTTCCTGCATTTGCGCCAAGAGGACGAGGCAGCTGCGAGAACAATGTCCGAAACAGCACAAATCAACAGATTGTGCACCCTCCCAATTCATACACCCACGAAATAAGTTCTTTCTCAAGTTTCTGTGAGATATTTATAAAAATTGGAACAAACTTCTCTTGGACGGTTGGGTCGCTGAACCAATTCTAGGTTTTTGTGCAGCCAGGCTCTTGCACATCAGACCTTGAAAATGACGAACAAAATAAACGTGCAAGGAATTTTTTTCAATGACCCTGCAATTCTCCGCGTATCTTCGTCAGGGAAAAATTGAGACGATCATGAACAGAAGCAACAGCAGATTTGCGCATCTGTCTTTTGTGCAGAAAGAGCTGTACTCAAATTGCATGATGCTCAAATGCGCCAATGAAATCGTGTCCACAGAATGCTTTTGACAGAAACGGATGTCCTGTGCAGGCATTTTGATAAACACCATTTTTGCAGTGTAAATGCAACGATGTATTGGTCGGGTCTCGAGGGGGCTCAGCTGACATTGTCATAATTGTCTTAATTTGATTCGGAAGCGAACAGATTTAATTACCGTTTGATACGAGGATCTGGTCACGAAAGCTGCTGTTTTGCAGCAGAATCGCTGTTTCCAACCGAACTTTTGGTGGACGATGTTGTTGGCACAAGGGACAAACAACATTTGTTCAAGCAAAACGCACACACACACACACACACACACACAGACACACACACACACGCACACACACACACGATCACGTCGCTGTTTCCCAAACAAAACTGCAGAAATTAACTCATTTGTGTGGTTCTTGTGCATTTTGTCAAAATTTTGAAATTGACGATGAAAGACGTGCATGAGTCGGAAAACAACTGCAGAGTTCTTTCACTCTCTGTGCATTGATTGGACCTTCTGTGATTCCTCGGCTTTATGAGCTTTGATCTTTTTTCAGTCTTGATATCTTTTCATGTTTCCGAACTGCATGGTGAAACCAAAACGAGATGCGTGAGAACGCCGCACTTGCGCGCGTTTCCTCATCATCCCAGGAACAATGAATTCTGACAGTGTCTTCGTTCTGCCGAGATCACGAATTTCGTGGCAGGTATTCATCTGCCGCCGCCTTTGAGAGCTCTTCTTCTCTTCGTGCTCAGAGGAAAAGTGACATATCACGATACCCAATCACTTGTAATTAAACCACTTGTTTCCCCAGTCGTTTTTCGAAGATTTAATCATAAATTAATTATTCAGTGACAATGTTCAACCGGTAGTTGGCTTAATTGGAGGTGAAGATTGTCTTTCGTTTTCAGTGCGAAACAATTAAGCTTTGCTTTTCTCAAGAAACAATGAGGGTCGCTTCATTGGAATTTGCTGAGCACTGTTTTGTGTTTCTGTTCACGAACGACGGAAAACGTTTGCTCCATGTGAACAAAAAGTTGTTGATTCGACTGTTTGGCAGAATCAGAAAATCAGAAAGTGTAAATTTGAGAAAGAAAAAGTTGCTCTTGGACAAAAGGTTCTGCCCTGCAATTGCAATTCCAGAAAGACACAGTAATGCCACCTTGGACGGAGGGGGGCATCCTGGACACATTTGGCCGTGTCACATGTGCACTGTCACCTTTCATGTGATTTGAACGGCGCACTATCAGAGCACTTTTGCTCTTCAGAGCAAACCCGAATGGGCAAGCTGTAAAAGATCTGTCAAACTTGTATATGTTGGTCTGTTGTTGATGGCCAAATTGATTTGTTGGTGAATGCACGCGTGTATTTAAAAATTGCAAGACCTCATTTCTTCTCACGAAGCACAGTGACAAATTGCCAAAACTGGTCCATTCTGCAGAAAATGGTCACATTGCCAACACAAGAGAACATGTCAGCTGAAAGTTGTTTTTTCTCTAGAATTTATTTTCGTCGAGGTGAGAACAGCCCCTACTCCTGACCTCTTGTCCAAAGATCCCTTGCAGCCAAGCCTGGGCCATTCTGCAGATAAAGTCACGTTGTCAACACATCGTGGTCTTCCCATCAAGGCACTAACATTCCAAGTAGAATTAATCAAGATGAGGACAACCTCTTTCGAATGATCTGACTTTGGAACTGTAGTTAATCCGTATGTCAAAACAATTTCTCATTGATTTTTGTGATTACCAGGTTCGGAAAGGATGAAGACCAATCCGAGCACGTACTTTTTGTCATTGTCCACCAGGATAAGCCCTTGGGCCGTCTCTCACTGCGCCTATGAGCTGCAAGCGTTGCTCACGTTTGAAAGCACGAGGGTCACAATCCCACAACTCATTCAGCCCTGGCAAGACACCTTTGGCACGTTTTCCATGTTGCCAGACTCGTTCAGAGGAAGGCAATGTGTTATGTTCTAACGCGAGGAGTTGAACTGGATGTTGTCTCCTTCGATAACTTGTGAATATATCGGCAAGCGACGAAACCACCCTGGACATCCCACAAACAACAGCACTGTGTTCTTGCATCAGCTGCAGGCAGGCCTTCAGCAAGATCACGTAGGCGCTTGAGAAACACTTTGGACGCCCCTTACCTCCGCTCTGTGTGTGTGTGTGTGTGTGTGTGTGTGTGTGTGCGTGCGTGCCCGTGTACGAGCATTTGTGCGTGCGCGTGCGTGTGTGTTCTCTTGTGCGCGTGCGCGTGAGCGGTTGCGCCTCAGGTGCGGCGCCGCGCACGGCGCTGATTGCTTCTTTCTCCGCCTGCGGATTGAACAGCTGTCCGTCCATGTTTCGCAGCTCTTGATTACGAGTGTAAATACACGTACCGAAGCTCTCCACTTGACTCCACCAACGCAATCAGATTTCCGTGGCGTTTTGAGACAAATTTCAAGCGTTCACGGTTGCCATGAAGGTGCAATACATTTCAGACAGTATTGATGAGGCAGTCCAAATTCTGAGAGGAGGGGCAGCCTTTCGCCCATAACACAAGCCTAGAACCACCAGAAGATTTCAACACAAGAATGTCGTCACTTCAATCTTCATTCTGACTGCGAATCCCAAGCTGTGACGGCAAAACCACTGAGGTCTGAACGTCTCGACACAAAGAGAGTTTTGGTGGTGTGGCATAGGCCTGTGATCAGTACCTAAACAAGAATCCATTAATTTAATGCAGCTCGCTCTGCTGGAGTGTAAAGCTCCCGCAGTGGCGCTCGGGTGTGACTGAAGAAGGATTAACAACCAGCTCATTTAATTTGACGGCACAGTTGAGCTGTAGTTAAAGCCGGCGTGAAATCCTCGACTCTCGTCAAAGCGAACGCGATGGCCTCCAGGTCCACGACTTTTGGACAAATGATCCAACAAACGACCAAAAGTACGCACCACCACACCACACCATCCGACCTTCTCCTGTTGATCGAAGGGCATTGGCAAGTTCTTGACAAAACTGCTGGTTTCAACCTTCATTCGCTGTGTGGATTCTGACACAGGGAAGAAATAGGCGTCAAACAAAAGCTGGAATCGTCGCAGTGTTCTGTTCACTCGAACCCAAAAGGAAGTCCTCAGGTTGAATGTGATGTACACCCATTTTTTTCACCCGTTGTTTTCAGCAGGGTGATTTGACAGTGCAGAGCCTGCCTCTGATCGCTGCCTGGGTCACGGGTTGTGATTCGCTCATATCTGCGAAGCAGTACAAATCGCGGATTACACGGCTGATCAGCCACGATCAAAGCTGCTGTTGTCACAACCCGGTAAACACCCATGCATGGGTGCAGTGTCTGAACTGCAGTAACTGCAGGCACACCAGCGCCGCGGACACGCCACTCGGAGGCACGAGTCCAGCCAAATGAGGAGCCATATGCTCCGATTAGTGCGACTCGTGATTAACTCGTTGCAAAATCCTTTCAGGTTTATGAATCACAGATGGTGCAGGAGATCAGCTTTGAAAATGTCCCGTGATGTCAATTGTGAAAAGTGCGTTTGATTTTCACTTCAAAATCGAACTTCAGCATCAAAAGCTGTTGGATGCTCGCAGTTCATACTTTAGAGAAATTCTTGATGTTGTTGTGAATTGGAAAAAAGACTCGCCAAAAACAGTTTCCTTTGCCCTCTCATTTGCAAGTAAACTTGACACTACGTCAAGGCAGAGACAGCGGTCGAGCGATTTTGAGCAGATGGGATTTGAGACTTTTATCTTGGAGACTTCTTCTGTCTCACAACTCATAACTCATAATAACCCGAGAGGTCCCTTCCTCTATTCATTGCGCTTCTTCTCTTTATTAATGTGTCACAAATAGATCAGTTATGCAAAGATGAACATTGACTTCAGGGATAAGCCCCGTCAGTTGTTCGAATACAACAAATGCAAATCGTGTTTTTTCTCGGCCTCAATAAAGAAGAATGCATTGCTTTTCATTTCATTCTCAATCACAGACTTCCAGCGCTGCACGGGGCACGGAGACGCACCTGTCTGTCGCTTTGGTGCTCGCAACTGCTCTCCAACAGCCAGGTGTCTCTGCATTCAATTCTCAAACATCTGAAAAGTTTTGGTACATCCCAAAACAGTTTTACTTTGCAAAAGCGCGCACGCACGAGAGTTCAACAGTTTGGCAAAATAACGGGAAATGCAAAACAAGCTCATGTCGTTCTGCAGACCCAAACTGAGAATTAGAGAGAAGAAACGGTGGCAGGATTTTCTGTTGATCGCTTTTTAGGATCGTCTGATGCGCAGAAGCGAACAGCAAGAACAAAAAGAATTCGAACAACAAATCATCTGGAGACCTGCACGCTTCTTTGGTGTTTGGTCAAAAAAGAAATGATGATTAATAATTAATTCGACATCAATGGCCAATGTTTGCATTGAACCCAACTAATATTGCCATAACGTGTAACAAAGAGGTCTTCAGTGATTAAACACAGGTAAATTAGCGAGTGATTAACTGAGGCGCGGTTTTCCCACGCGCAAATCTCTGGCCATCTGCTTGCAGGGCTGAGGTGACACAACGCGCTGCAACAGATCCTGCAATTACACACAGAGCCCTGCGCACCCAACCAATCTGCTCACCTTCCCCTCTCAAACATCATTTTGTTCTGTTCCACAAAAGTGTTGATTGAGTCACGTCGTTTGTCAAATGAAAATCTGTCTCATAATTTTTCGTGGATCTGTCGCGAAACACTGGGGCGCTCGTACTTCCTTCAAAACAGAAAAATCTGGTGCAGCAACAGAAAATTGAATTCTGCACATGGATCTCCTGCAGGAAATGCAGCAACCAATTCTGGATACAATTTTACAGTGTCATAAAAGTTGTGTCCAAAGCCTGAGCTGAGCACAATGCATCAAACGCGCGAAGAAGCAAACTTCTCATGTGAATCATGTATGAGGTTCGGTTGGCCCGGGACAGCTGTTTGTTCTGCTCATCCATTGTTCTGTGGGGCAATATCGTTGAGTGGGGATTAAATATGGGAATTTAGTTAAGTTCTGCTTCCCACCAAACTGGATGGGTTTGGCTGGCAGATCAGCGGGGGTGCTCCATTGAACATTTGGTCACGACGTCTGCGGTCCCTTCAAGCCCTGCAGAGAACTTGCAACGGCTCCGCGGAGTCAGACAAACACGTCCCTGAAATCAACTTTGAATATTTTTGATAACAAGGAGTCAAATATGTGATTAAAAGTTGCGCTTAATGGAGATGGATTCGCCCATCATGTGCAATTCGAATGATTGATTCTGCAGCGGAACCTCCACTGATTAGACAGCCAACCAATGGCTGCACGGCCAAACGGACCATATGTTGCATGGAACCCGATTCCTTTCTTCTTTCTCCCCAACCCCACACGCCCTATTCTACTGCCATCAAGATTAGTTCTGGCATTGTTGGCATAATTACTAGCTTGAGAAGGTGATTAAACCGGTGGATGCCCTTGGTACACGCCACGCGCGCCGGGGCGGATTTGCGCTTGAGCCGCGGGCGCAGGTGAAGTGATGGGAATTTTAATCAAATTAACTTTCTCATCCAAGGGCGTCAGCGTCAATAACCCTTTGAGTCGATTCACTCATGTCTGGCGCAACCTTTACGTGTAATGAACAGTTTCATCAAAACAAAAAGCGAAAAGAAGAAAACAGAGCGGGTTTATTACAAACTTGGCAGGCCAAATGGCTCTTTATTTAGCACTCTGAAGGACAAAGAGATGAACGCTTCCTTCGCCTCGCTCATTCCACACACGAAAGCCATTTCCCCGAAAAACTTGGTTTACCATTGGAGATCTATCTTGTCGGCGGCCAAATCACATTGTCTCACTACTTATCAGCTTCACCTTTAAAACTCATTTCCTTATTAGAGATGGCCCCTGCTGATGGGAATACTCAACCAGGCGACTTTAGTTGTGATTAAAATAGGCGTCTCTCTCAGCCGGACAGCGTCTTCACTGGCGAGGGGTCGAGTGGCTGCTTCCACAAACTGAATCTGCAGCCGATTGCGGAAATGCGCCCGAGTCACTTATAAATCTCATTAGCCTCGTCAGGACACAAATAAAGTGCTTTTCTTGCAAGCGAGACCATCTTGACTCGAATACTAATTGTTGCCCTTGTCATGCGGAGATAGCGAAGCGAATTCATCATCAAACTTGGGTTCTGAGCCCCGCGCGCCTGCAGCTGTGTGGGTGGCTCCTGCGATGTGGTCAATCCTCTGCGCGCGCGCCCAGCGTGTTGCTCTCGCACTCCGCATGTTGCCCCTTACGATATCAGCAGGTGTCATATCCCCATATATCACTGCTGCAATCACTGCTCAATTGTGAAGCCGGACAGATAATTCCTGTTTGGCTTAGATTTTGACTGTGACGCCTGATGAATTTTTGTTTTTTTGGTTTGGATTTTGGCTTGGGACTTCTTGATCAAACCACAAGAAGATTAGCGATGGGGGTTGAGCGCTGTGTTTTGACAAAACACCATGATTGACCTGAGTACGACTTCGTAATCAGTACCGAGCCTGTTTGGATTTGTATTCTTTCTTGGTTTTGAAACTTCCAGATCAAGATACAAGAAGATTAACTTCAAGGTTGTGCGCTGTGTTTTGACCTGAGCACGACTTGCAAAACACGAAGACACCAACGCTGCGGTCACAACATCCACTCATATGCAACCTCATCATTGTGAAAAATGGTCCTTGTTCAACAGTGTTCAGTCACACAACTCTTTTCTCGACCAAAGGTCTCGACAAGTCATTGCGTGATCTCACAGGAACCATGTTTGCAGCGTGTGTGAACCCGTATCTATACTTCGTGCGCAAGGGCTTCTTCCTTGTGCACAAGTCTGGGCCACTGCGTGAAGAAGGCAACTCTTGTCAAGTCTCGTGTCGCCTAATTCGTCTCAAGCCGCATACAGAAGGAGTCGTTTGCGTGCGTAACTCGGTTAGTGGCTCGGTGAAAACTTTCCCAGGTTACTGATCAATGTAAATGCCCACTTTGCTCGAGATAAATCATGAAACATTGAGATTCCGCTCCGTGCGCCTATCTGTGGCAAACAATCAAATCATCTCCCAAAGGAAATATTTGCCCAAATTAGAGAAAATGTCTTGCGAATTGAACTTTTCTTGCGGCCCTGGGGCTGAGAATTGCAGACATCGATCAAGCGAAACATAATTACATTTTTCGCAGCAGAATGAAATTATTAAGCACCAATGAGCAAGAGGAAGGTAGAGTTAATCAAAAGTTTGCGCGGGAGTCTATGTAGTTGGATGGGTCCCGCGGGGGGTGTTAGGGTTATGGACCGGGGCCTCGGCTCGGTAAGCAGCTTGTCAGCTTCCACAATTGCATGTCACGCTCGGCGACACAGATCGATCACCGCGCCCCTGCTCCACCCGCCACCCTCGGTACGCGCCGTCTCAAGGCATCTCTTCACGCGAGGTGCTTCGCGGTACTGTTCTCTCTGTATCACAGGCAATTCCTCAAGTGAGTTCATTCATTCATTCAGCACAAGAACACTGCAATGAATACGTGTCTTCAAAAAACCTTTCAGGTGTGTTGAGATTTTGTGTTGGTGAGCAGCGTCCACCACACCCGTTGCACCCCTGATGCAGCGCGCACAGTTTGCGGTGATCTTGGTGACCAAGCCTTGCACTCTAGCTGTGTCTCTGCAAACACAACATTTCAGTCCCTGCCTTGTTGAAGTAGCCTGTGTCGTGACAACTTGACAACGAACCAGTTCTTCTCCAAGTCTCCTCAGGACACAGCTTTCGACAAACAGACCACAATTTCTCTTCCGTGAACTTTTGCTCTTCCGAATCAACTTGAGTATTTTCCACTTCATGAAGCAAAACAATCGAACAAAAAGCTTTGACAGGAAGGTAACAAGATAACGCTTCCTGCCGCCCTTACCCCTGAAGATCGAATCTTATTTACTTCACTTTTCCCAGAACAAGAAAATTTCGTTGCTGGTTGGTTGAAAGTTGTTTGGCGTTCTGGCAGAGTCGATCAACGCAGATGCATGTGCGTGGAAAACGTCTTTGTTCTGTACGAGAGCAACAGCATGGGCAGGAAGACACTGGACCACAGTTTGCACTTCCCTGTGGCATATTTTCCAAACAAGTCTCTTGGTTTTCGTGTTCCGACGCTGTCTGTTTGGACGCATGTCCTGCTGCACGCTTCACCAGATGCTTAGAAGCTGTTCCGTGCAGCAGTTGAAAAGTCGGGCAGAGACAAGTTCCAAGGGGAAACTTTGCAGGGAGGGGCACAGCTCTACAACTTCCAGTCTTCTCAACAAGTCTCGTCCTGATTCTGTGATTTTATGGCGCATGGAATTGCAAGTTCACCACACAAGAAAGCACATTTGTGAGCACAAAAATGGACAAGTTCTCAAGAAAACAACAATGTGAAACATCTAAATATGTATTTAGGATTGTAAAAGTACTATTTTTGTTGTGCTGTGATTTTATCTGTCGATGTAAATCTGGATGGATTATTCCTTCCACTGGTGGGTAGCGGGACGGCACGCAAATCTCACATGCAGCACTCAATTACATTATTCTTAAGAGCCGTTCTCGGTGAGGATGGGGTCGCCAAGGTTCCTGATGCAAAACTATTCAATTGGACTAAAAAGACTTTTCCCGACATAAAACGCGGGGACAATATTCATTTGTGGAAGTTGGTTCTGGAGGAGGAAGGCACGGCCGAGCGGACCCTCGCTCCCAAACCAATCATCTGTGATGAGCTAAATAGATACTCTAAATAATGTAAGAGTGTATTAGTGACTCGCCGAGGGCATATCGTGTTTTACATTCCCCCACCTTATTTGTATGCATAATCCCTGAGCATCATAAACACGCGGCTGCTGCTGCTGCTGCTGCACTGTCAAAAATCCTACTTTGGTCGTTGCCAGCTTCTCAAGAGTCTCTTTCCCAAGTGAACTCAGTGCGTGTAGGTGTTCGATCTCTTCAACTCACTTGCGTGAACTTTGTTTTCTTGGGAGCCCAAAGCAAAAGAACAGAAACGGAAACAAGCACCTGACTTTTCAACATTGCAAAAGTGCAGGCAAAGATGAACCATTTTGTTCCGAACGAAAATTTGATTTCAACATCCAACCTGTTCCCCATATTTCTGTATTTTCGTGTCTGCTTCACTTCTGCGAAGCCAGTCTGATACCTGCGCGGAAGTGAGAAGCGGACGAGCCTGGCCCTCGGAAGCGCACTCACTTTTGGAGTGAGTTTCTCGGGTTTCGGGCGTCGCTCCCGCCTCGATGCGCTGTAATTAAATTTTCCACAACACGGGTAAATGGCCGCAATACATCATAATCTGCCAAGTGACTGGGGAATGTGACTCGGCAGCGAATTGGGACTTCCGAAGGTAATAACGTGATGCAAATGTAATTTTTGAATTAGATTGCCGAGCGATTCGGGCCTATTTGTAATTCTAAGTGCTTGTAAGATGCCTCTTGATCAAGTGCTTAACAAGAAAGTGCCTCAAAGAGATTAAGGTGCAGTGTAGCGTGGATTATTGTGCTCTAATCCGCTCGAGGATTTATGTTGTTACCGGAGAATTTGCATTCGAATTTGGAGGTAATCATGTTCTGATATGAAAGTAATTGAGATGAGTTTTGGCATGTTTGAACTTTGTAAACTTTTTTACCCAGAGAAAAACTGGGTGGGCTGGTGCGCCCTGGGCCAATATTGAAATAATTCTCTCTTCGAATTTGCTGTGTTTGCACGAAGACACATCACTCTTCCTTACTCCAATTTTTCGTCAAAGCCAAGTTATTAGGCAATAATTTGCTTGTAACTCGGAGCCCTGGGGACATACATCACTACAGGCTAATGTGATTGAATGGATGTTAAACTTCCACAGCGACCAGCGATTCTGGAAAAACTTTCCTTTGATCGCGACATCCGCGGAGCTGCAGTTTTGCTGCGTTCGTTCTGAGCGCGATTTGTCCACCCGCGAAGAATTGGCTGAACGCGGAGGTATTCTCACAAAGTTACGTCAAGAATTCTGTTTTGTGCGACACAATACGGCAGAGAGTAGCACACAATCGTAAAAATAAACGCTGAAAGAACGGGTGTTTTTTTCCCTTCTTTTTGTGTCAAAAGTGGGATGTGTCTTCATGGTGGTGAGCCCTTTGGTGAATGCGCAAACAGAATTGAACTGGACAGAAGAATTTGTTGGGATCAAGTTGCCAAAAAAAATATCTTACAATATTCTGGAAGTGTTGGGGGGCTTGATTATTTCCAACCGAGTTTTTTAACAAGTGGATTGTTGCTCCACAAAAAGAAAATTCATGAACAGGCGATGTGCTACAAAGTTCAGAATGTTCAGCGACCCCACTTGAAGCACAAAGAGCCTTTTCCCACAGCCATTTAGCCGAATCTGAAAGAACTCTCACAGTGGAGCTGGTCTTACGCGTCGCTTGTCGGAAAGATAATGCGATTTCCTGTACTTGGTGCACGTTCCAGAGTCCCCAGCCGATATTCCGAACATTTGTCTGATGGATCGTCTTGGGATTCACCGCATCAAAATCCAGAGTCCATAATCAATTACAAACAAAGATAAATATGAGATAGATTACCGCCACTCACTGTGCGCTGAATGTCAAGCAACTGCATTGTCAAGTTTTATGGCTAATTCAAAAAATTCATTTGCATCAATATTGGGTACTTGGGGGAAGTTTGGAGAGCCCGATGCAATATTTCTCTGTCACTCTGTAAATAAGGATCTATTGTAGCCACTCGATGGTATTACAGCGCAAATTTTATTAGCGATCTAAAGTGGATATGAGCGGGATAACATGTGTATTGATCATGCTTACTGATACCCCCAGATCACCGGGGCAAAATTAAATCTGCCAAATAGATGAGCACAGAAGACAGTAACTAATCCAGGAGACGCATTAATACGCGCTGCCCGCCGAGGAGCGGCGCGTTTGTAATCGAGTCCCCCCGGAGAGAGCGGTGCGCGGGCCGAATATATCACGTGCCTACCAACCGGCATCGAGTTCCTCTTTATCAGGTTTGTCATTTAAATTAATACGGACAGAACCAGCAGATCTTCTTTATGGCAATTATGTGTGAAGAATTGTTCTCGACACTTTATTCCCTTTCATCCTTAAACACACTGCGAGAGTCTCAGAAGCTGCGCCGCAAAAAAGATGACAAATAGAAAAATTGATGAGCAGTGAAACACTATCTCGTGTGCTGCTTCCGAAGCTGCTTTCTCAATTCCTCACAACAACAGAACAATTAATTGTGAAGATGTTCTTCTTAACGAGAAATGAAAATCTAATTGTCAGTTGCTGAACACAGAGAAAATTTGCAATTCTGTCTGCACTCGACAAAAAAGTGGCAAACATGCATTTCGCGACGCAACCTGTTGGTTGTTTCTGTTTCCCGTCTTTATGCTGCAGGCCCTAATTTCAAAGTAAATTTTAGCCCGTGCAGGTTTTAGAGTTGTAACCTCTTGCGCACATGAACAAGACAACAAGACAACCTGGAACCCGGACGTTGTTACGAATTTACGATTTGCTTCTGTCGTGCACCATCAGAGTCAATGGCTTGGACAGAGTCACATATGATCCAAGCCTGCGTGCGTGACATTGACAGGCGACACACACACGCGCACACACACAACACACACGATCACTTTGTACCTTTTGACGACAAAGCATGAGCGTCGCAGAATGCATAAAGGCGAACTCGCGTTGCTTCTTGCCCGCTTCTTTGTTGAGGAAAAGTAAATTTATGTGCATGATAGACACTTCAGACTTTGCTCGGAATTGAAAAATGTTGCCACTTTCCACACTGGGTGAGCCCGGGGTGATGTCGTTCCCTCTTGGTATGCGTAGATTAACTGGACACCGGTGAACGAGTGGTGGGCCCACCGGAGTTGTGCCAGGGGACATCCGAGGAATTATTATCTGCTTGGCTGTTCACTGGACAAGCAATGACCCGCAACATATCAGGGCAGATCTCAATGTGTGATATTTTCCCAGGGTGAGTGGCCGCCTCATAAATAATCCGGAACAAGATTGAACCGACGCATATTTACCAAATGAAGACGACCCTGGAGGTGCAGGTTGAAACTGAATTTTGATTAATGAAATGTGGAGTTCCGAACTCGACGTGCACTGCAGTTTTTACAAGTTGGGTTGTTGGTCGTACGCTTGCAGGGTCACCACCACCGGGCACCCCGCCCTGAAAACATACACGAAATTTGTTTCGAAAGTCCTCGTGCAACTTATTGTCATCGCTGTTTTTTTTTTTTCTCTGAGCAGCAGTGCCATGCCTATTTCTGATGCCACAAATCAAAATGAACGCGAACTTGAATGGAACACGAAAAGCAGAGCCTTGTGGGGCACCGGAACCGCTGTGCTTGTGATTAACAGATGGTAGTTACAAATGGAAACAGAAAAGTTTGATTGTGGTGGAAATGATTCTGGGTCCTCTGCTGCGCTTTTTATTACCGATGGAGACTTAAGCAAGCTTTCAGTATTCTGAAACAACTGCTCATCTTCACAAGGAAATGAGATTTTGCACGCACTGTGGGCACGCAGTTGCAGAATATTGTCCCTGGGCACAACGAACATTTGTCCGACTGTTCTTAATTTTCAGTCGAATCTTCTGGAGTCAGGGAAACCTTTGTGGTCTGCAGTTTCCCGTGGCTTTCGATCAGAGGTCCTGGAACTGGCGATGGCAAAGGCGGCATATGTTTTAATTACAGCCGGATCCATTAATCCTGTGTAATTAGGGCACTGCGCACAGCAACAGCGTCGCGTCCCGCGGCGCGTCGCGGCGCGCCCCGCGCGTCCCAACTCCATTCAATTAAACAGCTTTTGATTGGGAAAGAAACAAAAGAAGCGCGACCAAAAGAAATTTTCCCAGGACTAAAGTCCTCGGTCTCATGCGCAGATGTTTCGACATTTGCTCATCTGACAAAGAGATGGACAAAGTTGAATCAAATGGGAAAGAAATTGGGCAGCGCACTTGAGGAGGGCACTGCACAACAGGCCATTAACAATCTAAGTTTTCCAAGGCGAACTTTTGTGTTGCAGGCGGGGACACAGCAGCAGTTTTAATTTCTTGTGTTGTTCTTCCCAAGTGAACGTTTTGGCCAAGTGCGAATTCAAAATGGACATTTTGTACGAGCGCACGTTCCCCGTCAGTTTGGTTCGTCCACAGGAGTTTCGTCGACTCAAGACAATTCTCAACTGACAAGACTCTCCTTCCTGCACCACAGCTTCATGAACAACTATAGTATCCGGATGTTTTCCCATATTTATTCTGGGCATTTGCAGATGGGCAGACTCGGGCCGCGCTGGGATTACTGAAGTAACATGAATCATCTGTAATTGATTCTTCAGAATGTGATAAATACAAGATGCATTCCCGACCAGCTGCAAGCTGAATGTCAAGCAGGTCAATGCCGTTGATCTAAACTTCCATTTACATTTATCTCCAGAATAGCTCTCGCATGGTAGATCTATATCCAACAATCCCACGATGCTCCATGACTTGATGTTTATCTGCGAATTCATATAGCCGCTCACGAACGAGCCGAACCCCACAAGGAGTTTTGGTCAACGCGCACTTCCTCCCCCCCCCATCTGACCGGAAAGTGGGTGGCTATTTTGAAAATTGGGTCCACGTGCTGCTTGTGTTCAGGGGCCTTGTGACAAACTGCGCACTCCCTGACTTCGCCTTCGTTGATTTTCTTCTTTCATGCATTGTCTTCTAAAGCCTGAAATCCAGTTTCAATTTGCAAACCACAAGAGAATTAAGATTCCCTCAAAACATGTCGCGGTCACGGCACCAAATTGTTTCTCGATTATTTGCAACAAAATTGCGATTCGTGGCGTCGTGTTTTTCGAGCGCGAGATCCACCCGAGGGAGTCGCTCGAGCCATTCATATCCGCATCATTTCTCCATTCATCTTGCTCTGCGTTATCCACCTAATCCGTCATTTACACAGACTTGCTTTAATTGTGAAAAGTAAATCTTATTTACCGGCCGAATCTCCAAGTCAACCAAGTAGAAACATGCAAATGTAACCCTCGAGAGTACGCCGGGTGCCTTTTGTTTTCTTCCTTCTCCAGGACTGGGAAACCTTGACATTTCTTGAAAAACTCTCGACCCCAGAAATTGTTGATGCAACCTCAAAGTCTGGATCATCTCACACAATACATTGCCAACGCCCACTCTAGTCTCGCTTTCAAGGTGAAAGATTTGAAACAACAACAGAAAGTCTTTAGTTTTCATCGATGTCAAAGTCTGGATCATCTCACACAACACATTTATTGCCAACGCCCGTGACAGAAAGATTTGAAACAGCAAAAACAACACGAAATTCGTGTCAGTTTTCATTGAGGTCAGTTTGCAGGTCGCGCCTTTCAACTTCACCCCGCAGACACGGGCTCGGCGTCTTCCCGAGGCGAGAGCTCCGGGCTCCGGCACGTCGGCGTCGCGCGCTCCGGGGGGAATCGCCGCTTCCTCCGGCAGCGCGATGGCCACAAGACGACGGAGGGACGGACGCACGGACGCCTCGGACAAATCTCCGGGAAAATCTGCAGCATCCATCATCCAGACATTAATTACATTTTGATAATGAAATCATTAGGCACCGCTCGAGCTGACACAACACTATTGGCAATTTACAATTGTCAGCCGGGAGAAGCTGCGCGTATCTGTCAATGCCGGGATTTCGCAGACTGTGGTTCTGAGGCGCAGTTGACTCATTCACACCGAGCAATTGATCCTGTGGATCCTCAAGCCAAAATTTCGCCGACTTGTGCAGACGCGATTTGACCCGGGGAAGAGACCCGTAGTTTTCATGACGTCGGCGTCAAATTTTGACACTTGTGTCCAATGGTGGAATTTTTGACGTCAGTCCAAAAAATACGACCGCGCATCACCCAATGTGGAAACCCCTTCACACATCGAAAGACCCTTCTGGACGAAACCCAAGCTTCACACAAGAATTTCATATCCAAACTCAGTTGTGTTCTTCACATACTTAACATTTATTGTGTTAAATCAACAACTGGAATACAAGAATGTTGTTATCACAAGCTGAACAATGAACTCATGAACAAGGTCTGCGTTCGCCTTTTTGGTCACGCACAATACTCAGAACGTGTGCAAAACTGGGGAAGTTACAATCGAACCGTTTTCCACGCATGATGCTCGCATCCGCAAAGGGGTGCAGAGTGGAACAGGGATCATCGCCCAACACGTGAAACACCTTCTGAATCGGGTCCAGATCCCTTTGGTGTTCGTTTCATGAAAATGTGAATGGAAGCACCTCAGAACACGCTGCCTGGTGCGGAAAACGGCAAGAACACTGTGTTGTGAGAAAATACCAGCACGAGCTTCACAGCCAACACCACGCCTTCAATACGACATTGTGGCCAAACACGCATCGTTCTGACAAATATCCAGCGCAAACGACACATCCACCTTTACAAACCAATTCACCACCTTGCAGATCTAACAGTCAATTCGCACACAGCCTGCACATTTCAACATGGATTTTTGTAGCCAATGGCACGCGTTTATGGAAACACTCAAAACTTCTAACGAGACCCATTCCAAGGAAACCCGTGGAACAAGATTCTGGCTGGTACGAAAACCCGACCATACCTCGCAAATGAAAGACAAAACAAAGTTCTATCTGCTGAAAGATGACGACGAAATGAAAGAAGACAGCAAACACAAGGAGTACACAGGAACACAATACGAAAACCGGTACTTACACAAAGCAATGGGAACAAGGGTAACTACGTCAAGTAAGCTGTTCAAAATGAATGCTGCACATACATCGGTGTTGCTTCAAGCAACAAATGGAACAAAAACAACGAAGTTTTCAGGGTAAACTGTACTTTGTGACTGGAAAGGACTTGTGCTAGCAGCAACGGCGCAGCAACCAAGCTCTCAAACAGTTCAGAAACGCTGAAAAGGAACGTATCCCGACGAAATCTACGTCGTTATGGAACTGACAGTTTTCCTACGTCGAGTCTTCATCACGCTTTAGACAACGCCGTTTTCAAGTCTTTGAGTAACATGGAACAGATGACCATCTTTTCGCAGTTGACGGTCACTTTGGCGGTGGAGTTGGTGACGCTGACGGTGATGAGGGCGTCGGCGCCGCCTGACGCAGTTTTGCCCGCGAACCGGTGGACGGCGTCGTCGGCGGTCTGCACCTGCAGCACGTTGGCCACCTCATGGACGCGGCCGCAGACGCTCTTGGCGTCGCTGGCGCCGCTCGGCAGCTCCACGGTGCAGCTGTTCTCGTTCATCCCCGCCAGGCGCCCTGTGCGATGAAAGTACAGACCGTCAGTCATGCAATCATGATTCAACACGATTGTTGCAACTGAAGTTACTGGACTATCAGGTCACTCAAAAGTGAGCGTGCGCACTCACTACTTCATACACAGTGTTCAACATGCGACCTCCAATTGAAACAAGGCCAGCACGTTTTCCAACAGGAGACGCGTCCGAAAACACAAGAAACACAATTGATGAGAAGACACAAAAAGAAGACGAGACTCACGTTGCGCGGAGAGGAAGTCGTTCTCGGTGAGCGTGTTCGGGTGCAGCAGCTCCCCGACGGGCGCGCTCACCTCCACCGGGAAGCGCCGACTCTGCGTCACGACGTCGAAGCGCGCCGGCTGCGTCGTGTCGTTGTAGTCGATCGCCATCAGAACCGTCGTGCTCTGGTTCGGCGCCAGCGTCGCTACAGCAACGAACACGTGTCAACGTGAACATCGTGATTATCACTGAGGTGCAGCGCCGTCAATTCAGCAGAATCGCACCGTATCCCTCAACTCAGGTGACAAGTGTTGCACTGTTAGCGAGATGGAACGGGTCGTCAATGAATTTCACACAATTGGGGAGAATGCCGTGTTTTGTTGCTGCTTCTCCTGTCACAAAATGCTTTGTCTCTTTCCTGTTCATGGGCACAAACAACCTGAACAAGATGTCTTGCTCTCACAGTGGAAACTTACCAACTTCAGGAAAGTCGTGAATATCCATGCCGGACTGCAACTTCTGCAAACAGAACGAAAACACACCACAACGTCAACACAGCACAAAAACACAAATCTTGTTTGGTCAAACTTCCGCCTCCACTGACGGGCCTGAATTTGAACGCGCTCGTTTTTCAAACCACACAATACAAACGCTCCCGCACCTTGTTGCCAATCTTGATGCCGCCTATGGGCGCGTCCGACGTGTTTGTGAAGGTGACGTCGACCGACACCATTTTCGGGGAGAAGATGGAGACGTTGCGGGTGAATCGGTAGGTGGCGCTAAGTCCGCCGCCCGTCATGCGGTTGAGCAGCTCGCGCTGCGGCGTCGCCGCGAACACCGGACTCATGATCTGAAACAGCAAGTGGGCGGGGCACGTCACAGGCAGTAGTCAAAGGGTCACGTCACAGGCCGCAGCTGCCAAATATGCCCTGAGCAACAGACCATGAGGAATTTGTGGGTCTCAGTTTTGGCAGGCAGTTCTGTGCAAGTTACGAAAAACCCATTGCCAAATGACACCAGACGGGTCAACCCTTTTTTCAGACTCAGGTGCACATGTGTTGACCTGCCTTTGGTCTCATTGTTTCCAACGTGGAAGAAACTGAAGCACAACTTCTTCCAAACAAATGGACTTGAGTTCAACTCAGTCAAAGTTGCGTGTGTGAGAGATGGACTGGGAATCTCGCAGATCTACTCACGTTGTAGTTGGGTTGAGGTTTGGGTGCGGGGGCGGCGGCGGCGGCGGCCGCTCCGAGCGGCGCGGACGTCGGAGTGAGCATCGAGCTGGGGTTGAGCAACGTGCCGCCGGCCGCGCCAGGGTCGTCAACTGCAACACACACCGCACTCATTCATCATTTAGTTCTCCACCTGGTGTGGCGTTTCTTCCAGTGATGGACACAGGGAGCATTTCTTCAGCACGAGACGCAGGGATTCGAAATGAAGGGAACGTACTGTTAGTATCGCGACATACTTTTCACCCGAACACATTCGTTCAGCGAGTTGACAGTTTCAACAACGAGACTGTTGTGCAGTGAAGAATGTGCAGCACAGATGAGAACTGCTCAAATGCTGTGTTCGGGTGCAGAGTACGAATTGAACTAACTATTCTCAACATGAACGACAAACTCGAATCTCGCGTGCTCACCTGATGGCCAAACTACAAAAGTGCCACAAAAATCAGGCTGTGTACGAACGAATGAATCAACCAGCAAAGTGGCAAATTTTCGGAAACAACGCGCGATGAACACAACTCACAGTCCAGATCGAGCAGCATTTCCGTCGGCCTCGCGGGAGCTTCCGCCGCCTTCCCCTTCCGAGTCTCCTTCTTCTTCGGCTTCGCTGCGGCCTGTGTGAGAAAATCACTTTTGATTCCGGTGCGCTTTGCTTTGGAGTGGTTCAGTCAAGAGCAGTGATGCCTCAGTGCAATTTGCGAACGTTTTTCGTTTTTCGAGGTGAGGCTTGGTTTGTTTCTATGTCCTTCCCTGGATCTTGAACTGTGCACACAAGGGCTAGATTCAGGGGGAGGGGAGTGAGCTTCGCCCCCCCCCCCCCAATTTACTTCCTTCATTTTCGCATCGCCCCCTTGAGCAGATCTCTTGCATCACACGCACCTTCTTGACGGGGGGCGTCGGGGTGGGCTCGCTCGAGTCGTCCTCACTACTGTCCTCGCTGCTCGATTCCGAACTCGACTCAGACGAGTCTGACGCCGCCTTCGCCGCTGCACCCTTGGCCACCTGCAAACAAAACAAAACTGCGTGACTCAACTGTTCACACACCACCTTCATCCTCACGAGGCATCTCAGTCTGCTGCGACAGAGTCTGGGCTACTGCATTTCATGTTCCACTGCAGACTTTTCCAGGCAAGCTGCAAGTAAAATGCGGATTCACATCCAAGTCGTCGCCAACGTGTCGGGACATGACGCGGCTGTGCTGACTTTACGTGCAACCGCAACGACGGCGCTTCACGGCAGAGGAGAGACAGCCGACCCAAATTCACACAGGATGCATCACACATTGCCTCCCTGCCCAAATCAACGTGCGTGCTCAACGCTGCCCTCTTCAGGCCTCACCTTGGAGGGCTTGGCGGCGGCAGCGGCGGGTTTGCGCGGCTGCACCGCGGCCGCGGGGGCGGTGGCTCCGGCGGCGTCGCTGCTGCTCTCAGACTCGTCCTCGTCGCCGCTGCTGGAGCTGCCGTCGTCAGCGCCGCCACCGCCGCCGCTGCTGCTCTTGGCGTCGTCGGCGTTGTCGTCGCTCTCCTCGTCGCTCGACTCGGACCCGCTCCCCGAGCTGCCCGAACTCGACGAGCTGCTGCTGTCGTCTGAAACAGAAACGGAAAATCAGTGGATCCTACTCCTTTCACGTCCATTTGGTTCTGATGCAAGGCTGCGTTTAATTTCGACTTCGCTCTTTGCTGTTTTGGACGGCATGAACTTCCAACAAGAATGCTACGCATAAAAAGCGTGTGGTCCATACAAACATTCGCAGTTCATAAACACCTTCAAGTTCAGGGGGATGGGGTTGGACCCACTTTGGGAAAAATGGCCAGAAATGATCAATGACCATTTTTTCAAAAGTGGGTCCAACCAACCTAAGACCTGCTTTACACACATGGACGGATGGACATACAGACTGATGGTGATTACATTAAGCGTGTGGTACACGGCCCTCCGGGCGACCACACGCATAAAAAACAAAACGAGAATCCCCCCCCCCCAGATTCCAATTGTGTTTTTATAAATGGGTGGGCATAAAATTTGGAAAGTAACAATAAAATTTCAAATTGTCACTTGTTTTGGGAAGGCTTTGTTTCAAAATTATGCAGAACTAGACTTTCAAGATGAGAATCAGATGCGCGCAGTGTACACCGGCAGAACAGCACTTGTCCAAGCCGGACAATGTCCAAGTCAGACAACTTTCTGTGGGTGGAGGCAACTCGGACAATGTCCGAGTTACCCAAGATGGACACACGGACCCAGATATAGGGGCAAACCAATATCAGCTTGCTACTGCGGCTGATAACAACTGGTCTTGCCCACTTTTGTGAGTTATGAATTGGAAAAAAACCAGTCCTTGTCAGAATATTGGAGATTTTTTTCATCTCAATACTCAAGCTTGAAATGAGTTCTTCAATCAGAACTACATTTTTGAAGTTCCAACAAAAACCAACAATTCCCAAACCTTTGTCCAAAAAATAAATAACTAAATAAATAAAATAAAATTCTGATACCTTTTGCTTGAGTTGGATATTTTTCTTCTTTTTTTTTCAGATGCTTTTTCTGATTGATGCTCTTCAACTTTTTCAGGGTGAGGTCAAATTGTCCAGGTTTTGCAATATCTTTCCAGGTTTTTGCCAACCCCCCAACCCCTGTTTTGCAGGTCTGCACCTTTTTTTCCAGGTGCGTTGGAAACCCTGGGCTGATAAACATGTCAGCAATGCGTACCGAAGAGTAATCATTATTGAGCATCCAAATATGTCCCCCCTGCACACGATTTTATGCGAACAAACCTTTCACAATACAATGAACAAGAAAGCAGAACGTCAACACGCAGCGCGTCGCAAGCGCGCCACATCAGTTCTGAAGGGGGAGGGGCTACCTCAAAATGGTGGGTCCTCCTCTTTTCCCTGAGGACATACCCGAAGGGAGCGTGTCCTCGGTGGCCCAGGAAGGGGGGAGGGATGAAACCAAACCGTGCAGTTCCATGAACAACACGCACTTTTTCACGCAAAACATGAGCATCAAAAGGGTGCGTCTTGTGCACGGGTCAGAGTTCACCATTGTTTCAAGATGATCAACAAGAAAGCTACGCTTGGAAAGTCTGCGGTTCTGAACTTGGTCAGATGGGTCGATTGGACTTGGCCAGGCAACACGGGGAGGGGGGGGGGGTGCGGGGTTAACTGGCTCAACTGAGTTGCCCAGGACACATGCAGCAAGTCATCGGAGCCAGGTGAGTTCGCCCCCTCCCAATCTGGGTGACATCTGAGCCAACTGAGTTGGACCAACTTTTCGGGGGGGGGGGGGAGCTGGTCAGTTGAGTTGCTGTATGCGTCATGGGCAACTCAGTTGAGTCAGATGAGGTTGCCCCCTCCCCAACTCATCTGGATTTTCCACAGACCGACATACAGAGACCGATTGCACCGAGCCAGTGGTTTCGGCCGACGGCTACTGCTGGCTTGCATCTCGTGCACACTGCGTCTAAAAGGAACTACGGAACAAACACGCTTTGGCCACTCGGCAAATGACGCACTTGAAAGGAAACACAACTGCCATCAAATTTGAACTCACCTCGTCAGATTCCTCCTCATCGTCCTCATCACTATTGGCGTCCTTTTTCTTGCTGAGAACGTAAGTCTTTTTCCATTGTCCATCATCGACACCTTCTCCAGCCTTGCGAATGTTGAAAGATGACTTCGACTTCGATTCTTGGTCTTTGCCCTTTTGGAGAGCTTTCCATTCATCCAATGTCATTTCCTTCGGACCTTCGGGTTCTGTGGGTTCAGCTTCCTCCGTTGCTTCCGTGGACTCGCTGACAACGCAAGCAAAACTCGTCAGGATTGGAAAAAGGGCAAATACTGAAGTGAATGAAAACATCAGTGCCCTCTTTCCCGGCACAAAAGCAAGTCTGCACTCACTTGGTTTCTTGGTTCTCAGCATCTTCCGGTCGCTCGCTCCATTCCTGGTTTTCCTCGGACACGTTCGACTCGTTCAGCTGTTCTCTGCGTCAGTACACCAAATGGAAATCTTATATATACGAGGCTGATTTCAATGCTGACGCTCCGTCATGTCTTGGGTATTGATCTGCGCGGTTTGCGCAGTCAACACCTTGACTATGGTGCACCTAGTGAACTGTGTGGCTCTGTGTGTGTCCGGCAGTGCAGACGGCAGTTGGAACTGTGACAGTGAGCATGAAGCGCACTACAGAGATCTCGCTTTTTCTGCAACAAAGGATAAACATTTGGTTTTGTGTGAAGATAGGCTTATCTTTGCAAGACACGAAAGCAGCTGTCGACCTGGTGTATGGCGAGA
>JAAUXT010098928.1_pt1 | contig 26065 bp, 32 predicted proteins | sample 7278171 | NCBI WGS metagenome assembly JAAUXT01 (sample SAMN14350112, study PRJNA611818) | marine sediment metagenome | isolation source: surface marine sediment (1.8m) | place: French Polynesia: Moorea | collected 2018-08
ACAGACACAGAGTGTTGTTGGTGATGTTACGGCCTAAGTGAGGAAAAGGACTTACCTAGTTTGAAATGGTGGAGTTTCTTTAACTCCAACCAGGCAGCTTCTACTGCGTCAGAGCGGTGGTAATCCTCCTCCCCCTTGTCGTATAACAAACTCCTCTCTTCCACGTCTGCCGCAAATCTTTCTTTGTCGAAATTTACCAGCTCCTCGTAAGGAGTTTTCGCACTGGCCTTTGGCATGACAATTTTTAGTAATGCTCTCAGAAAAACAGCCTTGTCGACGGAATGAACAAGTGGGTTGAACATGTGCTCGTGCTCCAAGGTCGAAGGAAAGTGACGCGAAAAATCCTGCGCAACAGGAAGTGGGGCTAGACACGTCGAAAAATTATGATGTCATGAACGTTGCGCACCCAAACTGTCGCACATGGCTATGCACGCGGTTACACACGCGGTATGAACAGTCTTACGCACGGTGCGCTGGAGCGTCGCCATCGCAAACGTGTGCGTGAGTGCGTATGCGCTCGGTGTGAACGAGGGGTCAGCAATGCAGCGGACCCGAAGTGCAGAGAAAAAAGCGCTGAAAATCAGTGGTTGATTTGCTGGCGCGATATGAACTTGTATGGAGAGAGGAGTTTGGAGGAGCGGATGGTTTCGATGAGGCTGGCGGTGGAGGTCGAGTGCTGGGAGAGCATGGCTACCTCGTCCTGCGGAGTGGGCGACACGCGGTCCATGGAGCTGTAGGACGAGGACGACGAGTCGGAGCAGAGGTCGGCCGAGATGCGGCGCTGCGGCGTCACGCCCAGGTGCCGGTCCCGGTTCGACAGCAGCATCGACTGGATCAACTCGCAAATCCGCTTGAAGCGCCTCGCTGGACCTGTCAAAGCGAAGAAACCCGTATGACGGTTGCACTTGAGACAAGCCACTGCACGAAGTCTTTCGCAGACGCATCAGACCTTCCCAATGCAGCCTGCTGAAATCGTCTTCCTTACGAAATTCCACTGCGCGCGCACTTGGGTCGGGCTGTGTTTGAGTGCGTGCCTCACCTGCTAACAGTGTGAAGTTGACGCAGTGCAGCTTCTGGCCGTCAGCGCCCTCTATGTGCGCCGGCGCGATGTCCACCTGGAACTTGACGTTGCGGGAGAACATGCCGGTGCCGCCTGAGCGGCGGTACTCGGCGCGAAACGACGTCGGCGAGATGACGCTGTGAGACAGATCCGACGTCTGCGCGGAAAGTAACAGGAAATGCGTTTGATACAAAAGACAAAACACACTGGTCTTTGAATTTCAACAAGGGAGTCAGTGTGTAAACTGAGCTGACGGAAGTGGAAGGAAGGGGCATCGGACTCACGCAGAGGAAGGCGTGCACGAGGTCTGCCTTGATCTGGCTGAGGGCGCGGTCCTTGATCATGACGAAGTGGTGCTCCTCCTTCTCGGCGTTGTTGCCCATCAGCGCGCCGAACCACGACCGCTTCGTCAGCCTGCGCACAGAGAAGAATCGCACACTTTTATGCCTGTCAACCAATGTCTGCAGGTCAACGACCCAACAATTTGAACATAACCTCCACCCCCACCAAACTACATTTTCTTGAGTAGCCTTGTGCGATGATACAGGCGTTGATTTGACCACTAAAATCTTGGTCCAAAACTTACTCAGGTGATTCTGGCGTCAACGTGATGTCTTCACTCGTAGGAACTGCAACAGGAACAACGAAAACAATAATTCATTCGTGCCTGTGCGTGCGTGCGTATATGTCTTTGTGTCACTCAGAGCTCAGTAACACCACTGATTCACACAGTTTTCATTATCCGCAGCCACACTTCACACGTGTTCCGCTGGACGCGCACCTTGAAGCTTGCGCCGATGGAAGCGCGGTGACCCGAGGAAGGAGTTTTTGATGGTGTGGAGGCGCGTGCGCCACGGCATGTTCTGCAGCGACGGCGAGTCCGGCGGCGTCTGCGGCGGCGGCTCGATCGACGGAATGCCGCGCGGCGGCAGCTTCGGACTGTTCATCGGGGACACGGCCGGACTGCTCTGCAGGCTGTTCTTCCGGCTGCGCAAAAGTCCCAGGATGAGGTAAAACAGAAGCACACAGGACGTTTTCTCGCTCTTTTGGGTGCAAAAGACCGCAAACTGCAACCCTCCTTTTGAAACTTTCATCGCGACTGCGGATCTTCGTGGTTCACGCGACTTGTTTTGTACAGCACAGCAACGAACGACCAAAGAATGACGGACTCTGAAGTGAATTGTGACGGCACTTACGCCTGTTGGACAGCAAGAGCTCGTCTGGAAGCGATGGGCGATCCCTCACTCAGCTGGCCCAGTGATAATCTGCTGAGGAACGCAAACCAACATCAAGAACAAATGTTTGGATTCATTTCAGAGCGAACATCAATTGGCCTTCTTTGGGAAAGAAGAACAGCAGATCTACAAACCTTGGTGAGCCGTTCAGCTGTATGGAATCTATCCTCTTCCTTGGAGGGTCTGCTGCAAAGGAGAATACAACCATGAAACCGTCCGGCTTGGCCTGCTGGAGTCGAGACTCATCGCTGAACCAAATCGCTGTCGCACTCACACGTTTCAAATCCTCTCGTCTTGCATCACACCCAAAGTCTCGTCATTCAATCAAAAACAAACAGAAAGCCTCAACGGGTGAAGCACAGCACACTGACTCGCTGAGCCCGGCTGACAAGGTCCTATTCATTCACACGCCACTCAAACAGACTGACAGAGCGCCTCACGAACCGGTGGGCGCACCTGCATCCAGCGACTTGCTGCGGATCTCGGCCTCGTCCTCGTTGCTCGGGTTGCGCAGCTTCCGGTCCAGCAGCAGGAAGTAGACCACCTTCTCCGTGTTGTGCCTGTTGCACAAAACAAACACCGCGTGTTTGACACCGGAAAACTTCACGTGGCGCACTTTTCACATCAGATTTTTCACGTCACGAATGCGACGCCCGTGAGTGAAACACGCACTTGGCGTTGAGCAGCTCGGTGACGAGGCGCTCCTTGTCCTTGAAGCACTGCAGCGAGTTCATGGTGGCGAGCACGTCCGTGTCCAGCTCCTCGCTGCGGGGAATCACAGTCGTCTGCGGGACACAAACAACGCGCTCAATCTCCAGCCAATACACACGTTTGTCACTTCAAAATTGTCCATCTTTTCTTGACAAGGTACATTTACTCCCAGACTGAATATGTTGACATGATTTTCACAAGTTAGATAGATGTTCCGCTGCTGACGGACAGATGTTTGTGCTGTGACAAAACTAACTTTCCCCTCCTGTGAGCCTTCTTCACAACTGCATGACAACTTTTTATTTTCTCGAGGGCTGACATCTTTGTTTTGAAAGAAATTATTCGTTTTTCACAAGTCACTTAAAATTTTTACACCAAGCCAACAAAGAGCAGTTCAGGCGATATCTTGTTTTGTCGGTGTCAAAGTTGTGGTTTTCACCAATGTTTTCACGAACACAGTCATGAGCAGAAAAAAATGTCATGCACCAAAGGAAAAGAGTCGTAAAAACGTTTCAGTCAAGGCCAAAAGAGGCATGCCAAGTTATGGGTGAATTTTGCCTTCTCTGAGCAGAACTCGATAATTTCAGAAGCATGACAATTCACCCAGGAAAATCACACAAACGTTCATCAAAGCAAATTTCACCGGACTGGTTCAAATTCAGGTCCTACACCCCACACTATGGAAGATGCAATCGTCCCAAAGCCCTTGCAGAAGAGAGAAGAAAGAATGCGTGAAAAATATACCTGTACAGCTTGGCTCATTGGCATTTCTAATTCTAAAGTTGTTTGACTATCCCTAGAATTAATGAAAACAAAAATGTTTTTTCATTCAAACGAACAAATGTTTGAGAAGAGATTCAGTCATGCATTCTTCGTGCGTTCACTGTCACGGTACATGAATGGAACTGAACCACAAGGAAAAGACCAGAGGAACACGCATGCAAAAACACGAAGCTGGCTGCAAACCTGGCGATCAAACCTCTAACCACAAGCCAACACCGAAAAGCGAGTGCAAACAGCGGATTCACCCGAACTACGTCAACAAACAGTTGGGCCTTGGCAGCTATTACCTGAACCACGTCTTTCATAGGCAACTCCAGCTCAATCTCCGCTTTAGTGCCCCTAGAAACCAACACAATTGTCCACTCACAGTACGCAAGTTACCATGGGAACACAGCACCACAGCCATCACCACACACAGGAGCATTTCGAAAACAAGAGGTGCAGTAGCCACAGCAACCATTCAACCAGTTCTATGAGCACTTGTAACAATCCGAGGGAAAAACGTTGGGCTGGAAAGAATGCCATAACAAGCACACCTGTTGGTGTGGACACACGCCTCGGCAGAAGCCATCAGGAACAACTGTTGTTTGGGATATGCGAGTGAAACCAGTTGCTCTGAGCATTTTCGCTTTTGCGTTCAAACAGCTTTCTGGACGAGACACACTTTGTGGGCAGGGGTGGGAAAGGTGGGGTTGGGGTTGGGGTTTACCCTGTTGGGTGGCCACAGATTTTGGGCTGACAACAGTGATTCGTGTGCCGACTACCGTTGGCTCGGCGCGTGCAAAAATTATACCAAGGTTCATTACTCTGAAATGTTGGAAAATTCACGTCACACTGTGCAGACACACACTCGCCTTTCACTCAAACCGATACCCGCAGATGTGTAAAACACTGACAACGAACTGAGGAACCCGTTTCATTCAGAACTGATCCACGAAAGAGAATCGTCAATGCAGTGTACTTGTCTCTCCCCCCCCCCCCCAACTTAAATTTGCTCAGCTTCAGAACACGCTTCGCACTTTGAACTTGGAACTCTCCCCACGAGCGGAAATCATCTCAGAAAATCTACTCACGCCAAAACCCAAGGATGCCGGTGGATTTGCTCCAGCTGCAAAAGAAAGCAAACCTTCGATGATGCGAGCGAGACGTTTGCACATTTGCACGAACTTAGTCTGCTTATCGTCGAATGGTCACCCACGACATTACATCGTTCTGCGTCCATATCACTCGTACCCAGCCAGGAAGCCTGTGTCGACCGCAGCCCAGCCCTTGTGGGGCTGCGCGGCGACTCACTCACCGTGCTTCGTTTCTGCGGGTCCACCTCAATCATTCCCCTCAGGAGGTTCTGGCAGTCGGGGGGAACGAAGTGTGGAATGTGAAACACTCCTCGTTTCACCTTTTCCAACAATTGCCTAAGGTTATCATCGTCAAAAGGTAAGGCACCCTGAAAATAGAGATCACCAATTTTGGATTGTTGGCCTTTGCTTGGCAGGCCATTTATTGCAACGAACCCAACTTCCAGGGAGTCGGGAACCAAGTATTTATTCTGAAAGACGTGGACAAAATGCAATGAAAGTGTAACCACCACAAGAGGTACGTGCAGTGGTCACCGCCCAGTGAGTTCCAGAGGAGACGGAACACCAGCTCAACAACGTCGCACTCACCACGAGAAGTGCATACAGTATGACGCCGCAGCTCCACACGTCAGCCCTCCTCCCGTCATACTTCTCTCCCTGGGGACAAACAACGCAATCCATCAACCACACTTTTGGAATGGCGAACCAACAGGACCGTACATCAAAACATTGGAAATCGTGCTCTCTTGCAGCGGAATAACACCGGTAATTTCTCCAACCACAAACAACGAAAGTACATATTTGTAGCAGTACAGAGAATACACAAAATGTGAAAAAAAAAAAGATGAAAAGAAAAAACAGACACAAACAAATCTACATGGAGACAAGACCTGACTGTCTTTCTGGGGAGTTTCTTTTGTTGGTTTGGTTGTAATTCTCCGCACAGTTTGTCTCGCTTTGTTTTCTCTTTGACAAAACGTCGAAAAGACAACGAAGTGTTCGGCCCAGGCAATGTGGAGATGATTCAAGAGTTGTTTTATGTTTCGTTGTTAAATTTTCAAAAGCACGTCTCACACGAACAACACAACAGCACTTTGTGCAGAAAAAGCTAATGGCTAATGTCGACTGACACACGCACTGTTGTAGCAAATATAGCAACAGCAAAGCCGAGTGAAAGTTGCGGTGGAAAAAACAAAATCACTGACAAAAAAAGAGCACGACGTGAAATCCAAGTATCTCTGGCCACACAACATGGTCACACACCCATTTAGAAATCACAGTTTGAGGGAAATTTTCCTGAAAAGTCTCTCTTACCCGAATGACCTCTGGACAAGCATAGTGTGGCGATCTGCCCAGCGCAGCAGGAAAATCAGACGATTGAGTTTACAATTGTGAAAGCAACACCCAACATAGGAGGCAGCTTGGTGACACCAGAATTACGAATAAATCAGCCTTCCCCGAGGAAGCGCCCACCTCAGAGGACAACGCTCTGCGATACGTGAACCAACATCTCGCTTGGAAGAGACATCCTCGTCATTTCAAGCGCAGCCAAAATTGTTAGTGAAACAAAGCCAACAGTTGTATTCATCAGACCAGACAATCTACTCACCCACAGCTGGTTTCTAGCATCGAACCTTCCACTTGCAAAGAGGCCATGCCGAAGTCTGCCACTCGGATGTTGTTCTTGTCGTCAAGTAGCAAATTCTCCGGCTTCAAATCTCTATGGCTGAAACAAAGCAACAACCAAACGAAAGTTAGGAATTGCATCACTAAAGTCAAGACGGTGAAGTGAAATGTGAGCCAGATGTCTGGGGAAAGAGGAAGCCCTCTGCATGCGCACAGAGACTGAGCCTCACTGGGCTGGGAATTCATGGTGAGAGTTGCAAGGTCTTCCAAATTTCACAAAGCCGTATGTTCAGCATGAGACCACAACCAGGGAGACAATTCCTCATGGTTGGACAGAAAACAGCTTTCGAAGGAAACCCGAGTTTGCTTCTGTCTTACCAAATGGAATGACTGTGGCAGAAATCTAATGCAGATATTATTTGGCGGAAAAAGCGGCGAGCTTCTTTCGGAGTGAGTCGACCTTTCTTCACCAAGTAGTCGAACAATTCCCCGCCAGACACATGCTCCAGCACCAGATGTCTGTCAAGAGAACGGAACACTTGGTTGAAGTTGAACCACGCACACGTACACACGATCAAAGCAATTCATTGTGATTGGTGGGCCAGGATTTCTCGGCTCATGGTGTGATGGAAACGAGAGAGAAGATTTGGTGTCCACTTACAGATACTTTTTGTTTTCGTACACGTCGTAGAGCCCCAGCACGTGCGGATGTTCTATCAGCTTCATGATGGCGATCTCTCGCTCCACCTTTGGGAGACACAGGAAGTCAGTGTATTTTACAAACACGCGCCTCAGGTTCTCGCGGTGGTGGCGGTCACCCTGCAAGGGTTCCCACACGTTGGGATAATTTTCCTTGAAAATTTAAAACCTGGGCAATCTCTCATTCTCGGTCGCCATTGGGAGATGGAGGTGATCACAAAAAAAAAAGACAAAGTTTTCAGTGCTGACGAGCGTCCCAGGATTCCTGGTTGCTGACACGTGGTCTGTTTTAGGAGCCCGTCAATTTTTTGTCGTCTGCTCTCGAGACCGCTCGAAGAGGAGCAGGCCACGCGACACGCAGCGCCACCGTCCACACTGCACGGCGTGTCGAGCTCAGTCGCACGCGCCTCTTTACGAGGTCTGTCCACAATGATGCGGGTCGAGTACTCGCACAGTATGAAGGAGTGGCAATACACGCAAATCATTTTGGAACCTTAACCTTTAATACTTAAAGCAAATGCAAACAGTTTTTGACATGGAAAAAATGATTTTTCATTAGTGAATACTTAATGAGTAGTTGCGATAGGATCAGTCTTACTGCTAATTCTTGTACTCAAAGGAAATGCATGCGATCTTAACCAAATTTGAGAATCATGAAGGCAAGAGTCCAGAGCAGGTTTGGCTTAATTTTCTAGTCATTCACGCTCAAAATAGCGTCCTGCGACGTCCACACACTTCTGGAGGCATCTGGGCAAGCGCTCCATCGCGTCTGAAAACTCCTGTGGTGTGATGGCCGCAATTGACTGGTCAATGGCTCACTGCAGGTCGGCAATTGTGTGGTGTCTGACTCCCTGAACATCCTTCTTGATCCGTGCAAACAGCCAGTAGTCGCATGGATTCAAGTCAGGTGAGTAACCTGGGTGGGGCAATGTCTTGATTCCATGGTATCTGAGGAAATCCACATTGATCCCAGCATTGTGTGCGGGTGCACCATCCTGCAGAAGAGCCCAGGGGACTGTGTCAGTCCACAACAGAGGCCTGCGACGGCGCAGTGACTCCCGGAACCGGATGAGAATGTCCTGGTAGACAAATCTGTTGATTCCATGGCCTTGAGGGATGAATTCTCTGTGCACCACGCCATGCCTGTCGAAGAAGATGATGAGCATGCACTTGGGGATGGACAGCTCTCTGCGGACTTTTTCTGGTCATTCTTCGCCTTGAGACAGCCACACCTTTGAAGCTTCCTTTGACTCCGGGTCCCAGGTATGAAACCAGCTCTCATCCATCGCGATGACAGTCCTGATTCCAGGGTTTCTGCGCATTGTTCTCATCATCCCCAGGGCTGCTCTTGCCATGGTCACCCGACGGAGGCATTGAGCTGCGGTCAAGAGATGTGGGATCCACTTGGCAGGTTTCTTTTTCAGTTGCAGATCCTTCTTCAAGATGTTGTGCACGGTTCCCTTGGACACTTGGGCATGGTTTGCAAGCTGCCTGATTGTTTTCCTTTTGTCTGTCTGGAGTTGTGCCTGGATCAGAGGATGCACCATGTCTCGGGTTTTGGGTCTTCCTGATTTCAGTTTGTCTGCAACATTGTCCCCTTCAGTCTGGAAGCGACACACCCATCTTTGGACCGAACTTTTACTCAATGCCTGTGCACCATGAACATCCCTTAACTTTGACAAAATGTCCTTCTGAGACAGTCCTTGCTTAACCATGAATCTCACCTCAATTCGCTGGTCCTGTTTGGCCCGAGGAGGCATGTTGTCTCTCCCTCCGAAACACACAAATCAGCAATTCGCGGCCACTGAATGACCAGCGCGATCACCAACCTAATTTACTCAAGCATGTCACATCGATCTGTGCCGATCTTGCACTACAGCCAAGTCAACATGATGGGGGAGGCTCCATGTGAAGCACAAAAGGATCGGAACACATCCTCCATACTTGCGAGTACTCGACCCGCATCATTGTGGACAGACCTCGTATATCAACTACGGGTCTCGGATACGAGCAATGAGCTGTTTGAAATGGCAGCTTCAAAATCGAGGAAAATACTGTTCAGCAACCTGTTTTTCGTGACTGACACACTGAACTCTTTCAACCACCTCTCAATGCAAGTTTTTGACGCTTCGTGAATGTTTTTCTTTCCACAAAAACGCATTTCGTTTTCACAGAATTCATGACACATCCAGGTAGCATTGAAACTTGACCTGCTGCTCGTTCTTGTGCTTTTCCATGGTCTTTACAAAAACGTCAGTTTCGCGTTCAACCAGTTTCAGGTCTTCCCTCGTCCAAAACAAGATTCGACTTCGACTTGAGAAATCTGTGCCGGCAACACTCGTGGAACGCTCCCCGGAGCATTCGTCTACAATCCTCAACATTTAAAATGTCCGGTGACGGGGGTGGGGTTACCTGACATGCATTTTGATGTCACCCAACACCAAAACTGTCGGGTGACCAACGGTGTCACCCAACATAAAAAAGATTTCAAACGTGGTGCATCGGAGGTGTTGCTCGTACCTCACATTCATAAAATTCGACGTCACCCAATTTCTCTGTTGTTGGGTGACCGGGGGGGGGGGGGTCACCTGAGAATTACAAAAATTTGACCAGTGGGGCAACCCAACATGAACAAAATTCACGTCATCCAACATTGAAATTGTTTGTTGGGTGACACCCCCCAACCCAATCACCTGGGTGCGAAGGAATATCAGGGGGGGGGGGTCTGGAAAAGCGCCAAAAACTACAGAGCAATACACGGCGCCTCCAAGGCGTGTACGAGTACAAAAAAGCGTTCCGTCAACGCATTTTGTCGGTTGAACTTTGGTCGTGTTTGTAACCTATACAGAACTATCGCCAGAAATTTTCACAAATCCCGACTTCCACAAGAACACATCAACAAAGTGGCCTTCTTGATCAGCCTCACTCACCTTCATGAGGACAGATTCGCTCAACTTCTCTCGGTTCACGATTTTGATCGCCACCTTCTTGTTCGTCACGCAGTGGACACCAAGTTTCACCAAACCTGCAAAATAGACACCGCTGTCAGAACTGCTGGTCCTCTGCTGCATCCGTCAAGGAACGCTCCATAAGCACGAATTTATGGTCTGAAATTGGCCGCTTTGTCCAGAGTTGTTGAAAGAAAGAGTTGCAGATTATATTTGTCCTTTCATTGACGCGTTTGAGTCGCACCCCAGCGGGGAAGCATCAAAGCCATTGAAGGCCCATCAATTATGACCATCTGCACGGTCGCTTAGTCATGCTTGGGCAAAACATTTTTGACAGGTCAACATGCGAACACAATTCGGGCTGAAAATCGCGGTCTTGCGACCTCAACTTCCTGCGGATCATCGCACGAAGTTGGTCAGACATCTTCATTCCAGGAAACACTTCAAGCACAACACAAATCTGACACTGAGGCCCAATCCTGCAACAAAAGTCTTGGGAACTTCACAGACGTCCAAGTTTGAAAGCATCTTTTGTACCTGTTTGGCCCTTCCCGAGGGTTTTTTCCAGGCGGTACGGTCCCACATATTGCTCCTCTTTCACCGACATCTTGCCCCAAAACAGCGCTGTCAAGATGAGCTCATGAAAATGGTTTTATATCCCACTCAGACACAAGTAAACCGGGTTATACTAAATGACTGGACCAAAGATTTCGAAGCACTCCATCTTGGCTTTATCCGGGCATCGCGTGAGAACTGCTCAGCCTCCCGCGCGATGGCGACAGTGATGCCGGAGAAAAATGAGATTTTTCTGCTTTCATTTGACATTTTTCAATTGCACATTCAAAATGTTCTCTGCAGAGTACGTATGTAGGAAAATACCAGATGATCTGAGCCACCAGAAATGTCTCAGGGCTTGAGAAATCAGTGCATCAAGGTCAATGACAACTTTCCAATCCCGGAGATTATTTGCAGGGACTGCTCCCCAGGATCCTGCGCTGCGGAGGCGCCATCTTCAGTTGACGTCTGGAGCTGTGAACCGGAAGAGAAGAACCACGTGAATTCATTTCGAGTTGTTGCTGTTGAAAATGCCTTCTGCCTCGACAAAGGCCGATGTTAAAACCTCTCAGGAGGCCACGGATGCCATCGGGCAGGTCCTGAACATAGTGGAGAAGAAAGTTAGGAATTTAGAGAAGAGAAAGGTGGGTTGTATTCGTGCATTTTTGCGATAATGTGATCAAAAGCAGTGATTTACTGAAACCTTTCTTTCTTTGAGACCATTTGAATCGGGGAAATCCGCTAGAACGTTCTACGCACACGAGGGAAAATGTACTGTTTGTATAAAATCACGCTTTGTGATCAAGAAAACTTCACAACACCAGAAGACTCACTTCGTTGCAATAATTTTGCCTGACGCAAGATTTGGTCAAGGGCAAGTGACGCGACCACGTTTTGAAGTCAGATGACGACAACGTTCTCGTGATCTTGATGATGACTATAGGACAGATCAAGACCTGCAGGTTTGGTCCACGCTATTGCGGAAAAGAAAGTGATTGTTTCCAAACAAAATAAAACATTGATCAAAGTTCGATTCTCAAATGTAGAAATTTCAATTTGTTGTGTTGAGGTGATCGGATCACGGTGCATTAGATCTACTGCACGCATGTGCGTCGTGGATTCAGTTCAGCTTTGCTCGGGCCAGGCCATTGTTCGCATTCGCCGAAAGTCGAATTTGCCGGGGCAATGCAATTCCAGTGGGATTGGTTCCTGTTCATAACCGAGAGTTTGAATTTTGAATGATTCGATACCACCCGCAACTACAATGTTTCAGTCTTGCATTTTCAGGGCAAGCTCGACCAATACCGTCAAAAGAATGACGAGGGGGAAGAGCTGAACAAGGACCAAAAGGTTCGTTCAGTTCCACTTTTCGTAAACTTCTTGAGAAGTTCTCGCAACGTTTGCCTGTCTGTGCACCGATCATCTGAAATGAAAAGTTGGATGGGGATATCATGTTTTCAGGAGGCCATCGAAAAATATGATGCCGTCATCAACAACTTGGAGTTCGCTCGAGAGCTGCAGAAGCAGTTCAAGACGATCAACAGTGACGTAAGAACCTCACCGTGTTTCCCAATTTGTGGTCAAGAAAATGGGCCATGAGTGATGGCGATAACTCAGCGCTGCCCTGGAAGGACCTGTAATCTGCAGCAAAGTTCGTGGTTAGACTTTGGTTGCGCGCATCTGTAATTTACAAGCATTGTGCCATTTCAGACGGAGAAGCAGCAGAAGAAAATGGCGAAACGGGAGAAGTTGGAGCGGCACTCGGCCGACACGCGGCGAATGGCGGAAGTGCTCGAGCTGCAGGTGAGACCTCGTGTCGGGAGTGTCCGCGTAATGTTGATTTGTTGACAACTGACTTCTCTGCTGGAGAACGACATGCAGTTATGAATTCACAATGAAGCTGTTTGACGAGCATAAACACTCGAACCCTGTTCTGTTCCTTTTGTCGGAAGCATAAAATTTTGTCACAACTCTGAATTTTTGTCGTCAACTGTGTCTTGTGGAACTGCAATTGAGCGAATCTGCTGCGAGCCCAGACCAACGTGAACACAGCAGGCAGCGAGGTAATTTGTGCTCGGGTCTCGTTGGCAGTTGTTGCTGGAGGCGCTGAGCACGGACGCGGCGCGGGAGGATTTCAGACACGGGCGGCGCGGCGCCGTCACCCTGACCGACGCGCAACTCGACTCGCTCACCAAACTGCACAAACTCATCAGCCCCTCCCGAGGCCAGGGACAATCCAGGTGGGGTGCACACACTCGCTTGAACACTTCAACCGCAGTCAGGCTCGACAACAACCTGTTTCGTGAACTTTTGGTGCAAGTTTCTGCGGCCGAACATTCCGTGGAGTGAATTGTTTAAATTCGGGCAGTGTTGTCACCCCACAACAGAGACACGCGAACAAGTTTCACGCTGAGGCGATTTCTGCCAGGGTCGCGGTAAATTGGCAACTCATTTTGTGTTCTTTGTTGATTTTGCTCCTGATATCTGACGATTGGTTTTCAGTTGAACGTGAACTGTTGTTTCAAATGTGTTGTTTTGCAAAAGACAATTTCCTTGTGCTTGTTATTGACTTGAAGAGCTCTTTTCCTCTCGTCCGAGGAAGCGCACACGACAACAACACACGAAGCACTCATTATGTGGCACAGTTTGCCTTGAGCTGATTGGTATTGTTCGTCCGTCGGCGGTCTCAGAGCAACTTGCTGGGTGTTTTGCTGCAAGTCCAGATGTTGACTCGTGTTTGTCGTGCACCTGGCTGTAAAGCCGCCCACCTGAGTTTTCGAGCTCAGTATCAATGCTCATGATTTTCACAGCTTTGGAGATCAGCTGAACGCGGCCTCGGAACATCTCGTCAGTTTTGTGGAGGGACGTGACAAGGAAGTTGCCGGCTCGACGTACAAGGAGATGAAGGAAGTGGTGCACAAAATCCACGACTGTCAGTATTTTGAGAACAGATCCAAGGCTGAAGACAAAGGCGACGAGATTGACGGTACGTGTCGCTCGGCACCGTGTTGGCTGAACAGATACACAACAAAAACACTGTGTTTCATGACACCACAGAACTTTTTTGTGAACTGAACATGTCTGATCACAGCATATTTCATGACTATGCATTTCTCACGAATCTATTGGCACCTGCAGACGAGAAGAAGGACGAAGGTACGGAGAAGTCGGCCCCGGAGGCAGACGTGGCCTCCTCGGGGGAGGACGAGGCCGCCCCTCGGGTGCCGCCCGCCGCCTCCGCTGTCGACACGCCCGCCCCCAGCGCAGCGCCCGCACCCGTCGTCGAAGAACAGATCTCCCTGCAAGTGCGTTGATTTCATCCGTTATGCTGACGAGTTTTTTTCATTTGGCATGGCTGTGAGGACAACGGCTGCAGAAGTTTCCCATTTTTTCACGCGGTTGCAAATTCCGCCAGGTTGAACCAGAAAAGTCAAAGGAAATGGGAACTTTGGCGTCCGCAACCTGACAAATGCAGCGTGCTGTTTGACGGCCAGTGACTTCGAGCCCTCGCAGACCTCAAAAACTGGGAGTCAGCATTAAGTCTGCGCGCTACGCACTGCTTCTTGCAACAAACAGATTGAGGCAGTCGCCATCACCCTGATAACTGCCTGCAGCGGCTTGGTTTGCAGAGACTTGGGTGGCGGTCACTGGGTGGCGTTTGCGTGAAGCGCCTCTGTTCAAGGCTCTTGTATTTTGTACTGCCCACGGTGCCTCAATCGTGCTCTTCGTTTGCAGCACCCGCCCACCCTGAGCAACGTGGCCCCTGCGGCTGGAGCCGTCAGCGCGCCGCCCCTGGACGCCACGGCCCCGGAGACGGTGCAGCCGTTACCGCCGCAGCTGGAGCCCGCGAGCCTGGGCACGCTGCCGCAGCAGCCGCAACCCGTCGCCGATCCCACAGCCGCCTCTATTGGTCAGTTGCTTTCCGAGACCTTCCTCTCCTGGGAGGGTGGGACTGCTTTGAGCTTCTGGAAGTGCTGGGAGAGTCAAAAATTTGTCTCTCGAGTCGATCGAAATTCATTTTGCGCCGCGCTGTTTTTGGTCGTCCTTCCTCGAAGCGAGGTGAAGTTGGTGCGTGGTGGGTAAGCTGGCCCACAACCCCGATAAGTAATGGAGTGACTCTGCCTGCTCACGCAACGAGCAAGATTGCAAGAATGAAACCTTGTTTGCAGGTACAACGTCTCAGAACCTGCCCGGGCTGGCGCCCGGTTTCCAGAGCCAGGACGACTCGTTCTTCACAACCACGCCGTTCCAGGGGCAACGCGCCTTCACAGAGATTGTCTCCTCGGTGCAAGGACACTTCAACTTCCTCCAGGACTCTCACATTGAAACCTCCAATTGTGAGTACGCGCACAGACTGCCTCAACCAAGCCTCACCCCAACAAATTGGACGGGGAAGGGGTGTCATGCATGAACTGATGTTTGGCAAAACGTTGCGTTGCAGCGCCGCACATGGACCCGGCCGTGGTGGCAGCACAGCCGATGGCGTTGCCGTCCGGAAGTGAATTTTCCGCGGCGCCCGGATTGATGGCTGCGAGCGGTGGCGCCCCCGAACGCCAGGCGGCGTCACAACCCGAGGGGGTCCAGCAGCCGCAGCTCGAATCCTCTTATTCCGCAGGTAACGGTGCTGCCGTTCGCTTCGATCGAGATTCGGAGCCTTTGTACAACTGTGTGGTGAACTTAAATCCAGTGTTTGCCGCATTTTAAAACAAAGGAACATAAACGAGCACTCCCGAGCAGACTGACTCATATTGTCAGATTTGGTTCCTTTAGTGCTCTACAATTTTGTAAAGTTTGAATCCAACAAACTGGGTTTGGAGGATGAATTCGAAGTGAAAGCGTGCTCTCAAAGCGCGAAGAAATTTTCTGGATCTTGACAAGCTTCGATCACGGCGAAGACATTTCTCGACCTTGATATTGACAGGCTTGGATTACGGCGCGAGTCAGTTGTCGCACCCGACGTTCGGCTCGGACGCCGCGGGCCCTGCGGGGCTGAGCGCGCCGCCGCCGCCGCCGCCGCCGCACCCCCACGTGTCGGGGCTCGACGCCGACCTGCCGGCCGCGCCCGAGGTGCCGCCGCAGATCCCGCTGCCCGGCCAGCCGCAGGCGATGGGCGCCGAGCCGCCCGTCAGCATCAGCTCGGTGAGTGAGTGCGACCAGTGGGGAAGAGAGGGGTAGTCATCACAAGAAGTTGAACTCGTTTCAAGACTGGATAAAGTTTAGGATGCAGAGATAATTTGAACGGATCTTTTGACGAATGTTGTGTATTTTCCGTTTGCAGGACAACCAAGAGAAGAAGCATTACAGCATGAACCCGAACGCAGTCTCCTTCCACAGCATGTACTCTCAGCAGCAACAGCAGCCGCCCGCCGCGGCGACTGGGTCGCAGAGTGGAGAGTACTCGCAACAACAACAAACTCCACAGCAACAACATCAAAGTCAGGAGCAGCAACAATCTCACGCGGCGGCCGCTTCTATGGACAGCGGCACCAAATCATACAGCAAATACAACAGCGACTACCAAGGTACGGGCAGTTAAGCAGTTTGGCGTTTCCTACCCGTTGAAAGTCGAGACCTCAGAAACTGATGGAGGGATCTTTTTTGTGATTTCAGGCTCCACATCGTATGAAAGTTCCAACTACGGACAGTCCGGCCAAGGTTTGTGCTGTTTTCCGTCCGCCCGGCGATCAGTGGGACAATACTTGCATTTGGAGTCATGGAAGACACGTGTAGCCTCGGGAGCGTGACAACCGATCGTGATATACGTGTGTGTGTGTGTGTGTGATGCATGTTCGTGACAAATGTGTTTGCTCGTCGCAGGGTCGGGGTACGGAGGCGGGTACCGGGGTCGCGACGGGCCTCGCGGCGGTCCCCGCGGGGGCTCCGGCCGGGGCGGGCGCGGCGGCTCCGGCGCCAGCGGCATGTCCAACGGCTACAACCAGCGGGGTGGCGGCGCCGGGCGACCCGGCGGGCCGTACCAGTCGAGCCGCGGCGGATACAACGGAGGCGGCCGGGGCAGCAGCCGAGGTAGGAGCTCGACACAGCGTTCTTGATTGTTGTGTGCACGTGTTGTGAGGTTGGTTTTTCTGGCGAGCGCGTCTTCCTTGCGTGATCACCTGTGATCTTGGAACCTTGAGTCCACACACGCCTGAAGAGAGAGTATTGAGGACACTCACCGAATGCTGTGATAGTTGTGTTTGCGGTGTGATGTTGTGATTGTTGTGTTGGGTATGGAGGGGTTGTTTGTTGCAATTCGCACCTTTGGAACTGTTTGCTGTTTTGTGATGATGTGAACACGGGTTTGTGATGGAGTGAGCACGTATGCGTGTGACGAACTGAAGAAGCCAAAACCAACTTCTTGCCCTTCTGTAGAGGCTTGCTTCATGACCTCACGTGTGAAATGTACGGTGGCGTTGGAGAGACTGTGCATTCTGCCAAGTCCCAGTGTCGTCTTCGGGACTGAGAAACCGGAGTGATCGCGCAAAGCTATTGAGCACGTCTCACAGTGGAGCAAAGTCAGATTCTCATTCTGCCCATGACACAGAACTCCGGCTGCCCTACATTTCACTCTTTCGCGTTCCTGCCTCCCCAGCATCGGTGTCTGGACTAACTGACCTGCATGTCGGTTTGGTGTGTAATTCTAGGCTCCAGTTACCAAAGTTATCCGCCCCGCAGCGACCACTACGGGGCGCCTCCTGAGAGTGGCGTGGGCGGTGGTGGCGGTTACTATAGCAACGGGTTCGCACCCGGGTCGGGGGCGGCGCCGGGGTACGGCGGGAAGCGCGGGGGCGGCGGCGGGAGCGGCGCCCCCCGCGGCGGACCCTTGCGAGGTGGTCCGGCTCTGGGAGGTCTGTGCTCTCTTCCTTCTCTCTCCTACATTGCTTCCGCTGAAAATGTTTCATCACTTTTGCGCCTGTACAGGAAGGACGGTGAAACTTTTTTGACTGCACACGGCAACACTCCACTTTCCCAACACTGAATCGATTTCGTGCTTTGCTTCCTTGGTTGCCGTCAGTTCTCCTGGTGTGGGACATGCTCGGGTGCACCATTTGGAGACCGACTCGACTGGCGTCTTGCTTGTATTTTCTTCCCACTGTCCTGAGAACAGTGTGTTATTTGTGTGTTCTGATGTCCACGTGTGAGTGAGTGTGAATTGAATTCTTGGGTGAAGGCCTGCCTGGCTGGTCAGTGCACTCAGTGATCTGGACCTGCTTTGCGCCGCTTGTGGTGTTTTGAGAAAAAGGTGCAGTGTGGTGCAATGCGAATTCTTTTGTAGATAATTGACGACATGCCACTGACATGTTTGCTACACATTTGTTGACACGCTCGTGGTGCGTTGCAGGGATGGGACGTGGTGGACCTCGCGGCGGCATGAGAGGCGGGCGCGGCGGGTACGGCGGCCAGCGATCCGGGCCCCCGCAGCAGTAACCACCACGTGCAGCAACTCAGTATCCAGCGACAGTATCCGGTACACGTACTTAGCAACAGCAGCAACAGTCCTGGACGACACGACGCATTTCACGAACTCTGAACTTGTGCTTTGTGATACACAAGGGCCAATACTAGTCAGGTTAGGAATAGAATCGCTCAAAATGAAAAGCGGCAGGTGACGAAATGTGAAGGACTCGATTGCCAAGAGAACGACAAGGCTTTTGTTCAGGTACCAGAAGGCGAATTCAACAAGCAGCAACAACAACATTGACACCAACTGAAACTGAGACATCCTCACATCGAAAAATCATAGTGAGCGGAACAAAACGTGACGAAAGCTGTTGACGGAATGAACAACAAGCAAGATACCAAATATTCTAGACAATGCATCCAGCTGAACTTGTCAAACGGTAACTTTTGTATAGTAACCTTGAAACTTGGGTTCCTTATTCCAAGACTTAGGTGTAGTGTCAAAACGACGAAACTCGTCCCAAAACGACGTGTGTACAGCTTACACCATTGCCAAGTTCAGCGATTGCATGAATGTAAGATATTCATGTTTTCCCTTAAGCATAAAAGAAAACAACAAAAAAATAGCAAAAGGTCGTAAGTGTGAAAAAAAAAATCGCCAAAAAATGCTTATGTGAGATAGGTTTGTGTTGAAAACTTGCGTGTGTGTCCGTGGGATTTTTTTTTGATGAGCAGGTACACTGTTCTGATGAAACGTGTTTGTACACCGTCCCTTTGTAGGGCGCACAAATGCTTTATTTACGTGCACTGTTGGGTGGTGAAAAAATTGAGCAGAAGGTTTCCTTTCGTGTTTCCTCGGTTGAGACAAATACGGAAATTCAGCTCAAGTGAGGTTCACGCAACGTTTTATTGAGTGTTGCTAGAGTTACGCGGACACACAACAAACATGTTCGTCGTCATGCGACTGCTGGCAGGAGTTCCCTTGCTTTGTCCAAGTTGTTATTTCCCCTCGAATGTAATGAACAGTGATGCCCAATAAAACATGGAAGCATTGAGTTGGAATTTGAGTTTTCTTTTCGCTCAGTGAATTGCTGTTTTACAGGACAATTGAAGTCGAGATGGACCAACTGTAGTTGAACGTCCAGAACATCATTTTTCAGACCGTAGTCGAGAGAAAACGAAAGGAACAAGAGCACGACATTTGAGGCTTGAAACAGTGACAACCAAGTTCGATGACTCCTGTTGAACCACGGAGACGTTGGTTGCAACTGCAAATTTTTCGTTTGTCTCGTTCAAAAGCGCGTGAGAAAAAGAAAACGTGCAGATTTGACCTCATCAATTCAGCAGGACAAGGGACCCGAAGAGACGCAAAAACACGACAAGTAGCTGGCACAACATGTGCGGCGGCGGACAGAACTTGGTGCCGTCACGATGCGTCGTAGTGTTCGCCGAGCACGAAATCCACGAATTCTGGACTCTCTTCTCTTTTCACTGGAAAGACCCAAGTGAAACAACTTGCGAGTACGGACCTGGGGATCGCAACCGCAACGGAAAAGGTCAACGACGCCAGTTGCTTGTCTGGTACAGGTCGTCTGAAGCTTCTTCATTGGTTGAATACGAGGTTTGTCCCTTTGAAATCGGAACTTCTTCTGCATCTCGGCCAAAAATCAATCAATTTCCAAGATCTTGGTACCAAATTGAAGATCTTCATCTCCTCCTTCATGTCATGGGGTTTTCATCACATTTCCTTAGTTTCCCACGCATCCACGATGTTGTGTATGTGGAGACGTCGCAGACTTTTGGCGGTGCATTCAAACTTTCACGATGCAGCAACTCCACATTGCACAGCGATCAAATGTGAAAATGGGTGTCTTGTTGGGGAAGACCCAGGCTCAAATTCACAGAGAATTGAAACAGGCATTTGGGGAACAACGTGCCTTCTCCAAAGGAAGGGTTCACTTCTGGTTCCACCAATACCGGGAGGATCCTGAGGCACCTGTGACTGACAAGAAGCGCCCAGGGCGACAGAGGCACCGACAAGAGAAAACTGATCTGGTTTTGGATCTTTTGGAAGAAGACAGAAGGATGACACTCCGGCAATTAACAGCAGGGACAGGTGTCCCAAGGACAACAGTGCACAGGATTCTCAGGAAAGATCTGGAGTACAGGAAAATTGCTCCCAAGATGGTGCCCCGTGTGTTGACCCAGGAACAAATGAGAGCACGCCGCTCCATTTCTCAAGAGAATCTGGCCAAAATCAGAGGAGATCCAGATTTCTTCAGGAAGTTGATCACTGTGGATGAATCTTGGGTGTTTGTGTACGATCCCAGGACAAAGTTGGCTGACTGTCAGTGGTGTTCTCCTGTGGAACCCCGCCCTGTGAAAGCCCTCAGGGCAAGATCGATGAAGAAAACAATGCTTGTTCTCTTCTTTGATGATGAGGGTGTGGTCCATTCTGAGTTTAGAGATCAAGGTGTTGGAACAATAAACACTGCAACCTACATCAAGATCCTGCGCAGATTCCGAGAGAGTGTCAGGAGGAAGAGACCCCACAAGTGGCAAGGGAGACAATTCACCCTTCTGCAGGACAATGCCCCTGCCCACACCTCTGTTCTTGCTGCGGAATATTTCCACAAGACTCAGATGGAACTGATCAGCCACCCACCCTACTCGCCAGACTTGGCTCCTTGTGATTACTGGGCCTTTCCCCATTTGAAAAACATTGTGCAAGGCAGGAGATTTGAGAGTGTGGACGACCTGAAGATCGAGATCAGCCAGGCATTGAGGGCTATCCCTGCAGCAGAATTTGAGGAGGCACTCAAGAAACTGGAGATGAGATATGAGAAATGTGTGGAAAGAAATGGAGGCTACTTTGAAGGGCAAGGGCAAAGAACCTGGGATCCGGAGTGATGATTTGCAGTGTTACTCCTGCAGTGAGAATTGACTGAAATCACAGTGAAACACATCGCCAAATTTCTTGCCACTGCTGTTCCTGAAAGACATGAATCCCTACTTGTTATTGGCCAAAATTCATGAAATAAAGTGCAGTAGATCCAAAAAAATATTGCCTACAAAGTTGCACAAAAATTTTGTTGATCGGTCAAAAATCACGCCAACCATCGCAAAAGTTCCGATTTCAAAGGGACAAGCCTCGTACGTAAGTTTTCCACACCAGCAGAGACTTTCAGGTTGGTTGGAAGTTAAACAGTGCAACGTTAAAATTCACTCACCTTGGTTCGCACTTGGCTCCAGAAGCATTCTGAGCTGCGGCAGGAGCTCCCTTCGCAGGCCGCGCTGCTGCTCCTGGTCCTCAGCGCTGCCATGGGGGAGGCCTCTGGGTTTTGCTGCGCACGAGGACAGCGTCGTGAGGACCAGCAAGCAAACCACTGCAAATTTATCAAAAACTGCTCGAAGAATTCTAAGATACGTGCAGAATACACAATGTGCTTGTGCAACATGTTGAGAATGCCTCAAGTGTTGCGCAGAAGTGCTCGGAATTTTCACAGAAGGCGGAGTCACAACTTTAGACTCTGAACCAGGTTCTCGGTGTCAGCAATCCGCTGTTTCAGTGATTTTCCAATGACAAGAGAGACACAATCTGCGACCAACCCTTTGAGATACTATTTCCCAAAGACATTGAATGCTCGTACCTGTGACACAGCTGAGTTGAGCCATGCTATGTTGGATGTTCGCGTGTGTGGCCCGCAGCTGGACCAACGATGCTTTCAAGTAGCTGTGAATCTTTCATGTCTTTGAAATGCACGCATCCTGGCAGCACTGGCTGTGACGATAATTTTCCAGAGAAGTCCTGCTTTCACTTTGGTGTGTTTGTCTGCGCACGAATTGTGTGTTTTCTTGCTGAAAATCGGTGGTGTAAACTTGCACGTGCATGCAGTCTGTCTGTATTTATACTCGGGCGATCTCGTTCTCCAGAATGTTTGACAGATGACACAGCTTGATTCCAATATGAAAAGAAGCTTCGCAAAAGCGCCAGCTTGCCTTTTCGCTGTTCTTTTCATTCTCTTATATAAATTGTTGTTGCTTTCTCACTGCTTGCCATGCATGGTCATGTGGAGTTTTCGCCGACAACAGGACCCAAACCGAACCCCAAGAGCCGGACAGTGCAGTTTGGATTCGCCGTTGCCATTCTATTTTTGTTCCACTTTTGTATCATCTTCATCAAAGGGAATAATTGCACACACACACCCATTAATTTTGCGCTCGAGCTTTTTTGGATGGTCTTTGAATGATTTGCATGCATTTGCGAGGCATGCGGAGTAGAGTGTGCCGCAACCCTTACATCCTCTCGTCCGACCTTGCCAACGTCATTCCGTTCTTGTTGGGTGGATCTAATGGCACTGGCGAGAGAATGAAGCAATATCTCACGACGCGCTGTTGTTTTCTCTCAATTGTCAAAATGTTGGGTGATTGCTCCGCTCTTTGGAGTCACGCATATCAATCAACTTGATAGTGTTCTGTAGGTCACCGTGTCCTTTTCTGTATCATTTATGGGAACGCAGAGAAAACCATTTCGGGCAAGAGGAACAAACTAGCAATTGAGTGCATGGGCGTTTGGTTCGTTCAAAATGGCGACAAAAGAAGAAATTCCGACGTTGGATTTGAAGGGGTTGACACAAAATGAAGACGACTTGCAGAGCCTGGCGAGAGCCGTGAGAGAAGCATTCGTCAACATTGGCTTTGTTGCCGTCAGAAACCACAACATCTCATCGGACCTGGTCAGATTCACATTCATGAGACTTTCATGAGCGTGGTTTCTCTCTGAAGAATTGTCACAGCGACTGCACATGCGCCCTTCGACTTTTTCAGATAACTAAAGCCTGGGACCTGATGGATTCGTTTTTTGCACTTCCCAGCGAGAAGAAGGCAAAATGCCGTCAGGTAACAGCAAACAAACAACATATGTATAATGTACACAGTTTGAGGTGTGTGCTCAAGCAGGATACCTTGCTGTTGCGCATTCAAGGCTGGTCAGCGAGACCTGACCCTGTCCTGCATGACCGTTTCTTCCAACTTGGCAGTTTCGATTGAAGAACATTTCATTATCGAGATCAGCTCCCCTTCTCGCAGTCAACAAAGGCTCAATGCCCGCGCGTGCAAAAGGCACACATGCAGGAACTGCAGGCATGAGGGAACCAGGTGCCTTACCACCAACGTGTCAGTGTTTTTTCGTTGATGCTGCAAGAAACAAATTCAGACTGATTTTCACCAACTTCTGAAATGTTCCCAGGCCTCAAGGTATTTTCCCTTCATTTGAGCCACTGACCATGATCAGGGTCCTGCTGCTGGCTGTACACTGTGTGACTTTGCTTTTGCAGGCTGAGACGCGTCACGGGTGGATTCCACTTGGAAATGAAATGTGCGTTTTTGATTCTGCTCCTTTGGGTGACACTATTCTTATTCAGTTACGGGCAACGGGGGAACAAGTTCTTTTGGTTCTTCATAATTTTCGTGCAGTTTGTACAACGAGGACAACAAGGCTGGTGCAACGTTCGACTACAAGGAGTGCGTCAACTGCTTCTTGCCTCACGACCTCGACCAGATGGTTCGTGCTTGAAGTCAAACAAATTTACAAACGCTTCCTGTCTTGCAAAGCACCTGTTCGTTTGAAAAGGATCATGAGTACGACAAACTTGGAACTCGCAGTGCGAAATTAATTTGGCAGGGTTGGAGGGGTCAGGTGTCTCAGGACCAGATTGTTTGGGACCACATCCCGCCTGTACCAGCAGGGTTTCGAAACCTGGTCCTGAAATTTATATAGGACTATATTCTGCCGGTGGAATGTGGTCCTAGCCGGAATGTGATCCTGGTCGGAGTCTGGTCCTGTTACACCGGGCCCCATTGATCCGCTGGAGCTTTGTTTGACAGCACGTGCGTTTCCGTTCTTGACTGAAAATTTTCTGTTTTGCTTGGGAAATGTGGCGGTTTGCAGCACAAGCACTGACAGAGTTTCTCCTCAAATGGAAACGAAACAGATTTAAATCTACGTGATTTTGCTTCTTGTCAGGAATGGCCAAAGGAAACTCCAGGCTTCAGAGAAACCTCCGAGACCTTGAGTCGTGAATTCCAAAGGCTTTCCCACTACATCTTCAGACTGATCGCAATTGCACTGAACTTAAAGGTGAAGTCTTTCACGGTGCTTCTTTGCAAGTTCAGTTGTGCAAGTGCATCCAACGAAAATTTTCTGTGCATGAAATCGTTTTGCCAGAAGTAGTTTCAACAGGACATGCAATGACTTAATTGGACTGACTTGAACACATACTGACACAAAGAAACGCGTGCAGGTTCTGCTGAAAACTCCGCCGTTTTTCTGCAGGACCGCGACTTCTTCGTCAGCAAACACGACGCGTTTTCTCCTGAGAGCAATGTGGTTCTTCGCTACGCGTTTTATCCGCCCATTCCACCAGGTTTGCCAAACTGCGTGAACATCTCCATCGTCCATTGCGTGGTTCAGGGTTCATGGCACAAATCGTTGCAGGCGGGCTCGCAGAGGGTCAGATGAGGTGCGGTGAACACACGGACTTTGGTGCCTTGGCATTGCTGGTTCAGGATGAGAACGGTGGACTCGAGGTAGTCGCAATCCTGTTTTAAGACTCAAGTTCCCGTTCCCTTTCCTTTGGTTATCTGTGCGTGTTCCCTGTTTTGCAGGTGAAACGTAGAGACGGGACTTGGATAGAGACGCACCCCGCTCCCGGTACCGTGATGGTCAACATCGGAGACATGATGCAGAGATGGACGGCAGATGTCTTCATCTCCAATGTACACGAATTCACTCTGAATCCTTTCCATGCGTCTTGAATTTAACTTTTGTAGGTTCTGATTTCACAAACATTGATGTTTCTGACGTGTTCAACAAAATCAGACAAACAGATCCAAGAGGCTCTGGCAAGATTTTCCAGATTTGCTTTGAGTCGCCAAGCTTCGTTTACAAACCTTGATTTCCATTTCAGTTTCACAGGGTCACAGAACCAGCCGAGGAGACAAAAAAGCAAAGGACACGAAAAGTCATTGCGTTCTTCCTTCACACGAACAAGAACGTGATTCTGGAATGTCTGGATGGCTCTGGGAAGTACACGCCCATTTCTGCTGATGAATACTTCAATCTGAGATTGTCTGGCATCAAGCCGTAGTTTCAAGTCTTTTCCACGTCTTCGCATCCATGGTACCACGCACCTGTGCATGCAAAGACTTCCACCGTGCAAACATCCTTGTCGTATTCTTTTGGTTTGGATTTTCTCTTCGCACAAAAAGAGTCTTCTTGAAAACATTACGGAACACACAACTGAAGAACCATGTCCTCAATCTCCGATGCACGATGCATCTCAGCGTTTGTGAATTTGTTTGTTGGAAGGAGGTGGACCTGGTCTTTCCGAGTGAATCAGACTGTTCACCAAAATCCGAAATGGAGAAGGAATGCCTGCAGGTTTTCGATTTTGAGACACACTGGACTTTGGAACAAGGTTCTCATGCAGGCGGTCACTTTCAGAGACCTTTGGTCTTGAAAAGAATTGTACGTTTGCACAGGAACCAGTTTTGAGCGATTTCTTGCATTTTCGCAATTCACCAGAGGCCATTGGACGAGAGGTTTTGTGACCACACTGTAACGCGTTTGCCGTTTTGTAACGGAACTTTTATCCGTTTTTTCCCGTTTTTTTCCGTTTTCTCGAGAGATGCGTTTGCGAGTAACGTTTTGCTGCAAAATATTCCATGAGAGATCAACGCTAAATAGAAATGTTTTCAATTTTGCGTTACCAATGAATGGTAAAATAAAATATTCCGTTTTCCATTACCACAACAAGGGTGATGAGAGTACACTCACACTAAGAGATTTTTCGGTTTATTTGTGAAATTGAAGCACGACAAGGGTTGATTGAGGAGGTTGGCACAAGAGGTGGCATTTATTTACAAGATGATGGGTAAGGTTCACAGGTAAGTTATGGTGAATATCTGGAAGAG
>JAAUXT010102421.1_pt1 | contig 26063 bp, 27 predicted proteins | sample 7278171 | NCBI WGS metagenome assembly JAAUXT01 (sample SAMN14350112, study PRJNA611818) | marine sediment metagenome | isolation source: surface marine sediment (1.8m) | place: French Polynesia: Moorea | collected 2018-08
AAGGAGACGGGTGCGGAAAACTCCATGTTGAACGTGATGACGTAGGGCAGCACGGCGACCACGTACACGGCGAGAGACACGAGCGCTGCGATGGTGGTGCGCTCCCGTCTCCCTGCAGGTTCATGGTGTCTGTGTTCCTGGAGCGCACCACCATCGCAGCGCTCGTGTCTCTCGCCGTGTACGTGGTCGCCGTGCTGCCCTACGTCATCACGTTCAACATGGAGTTTTCCGCACCCGTCTCCTTCCTCCACAAGATACTCGTCGTGAGTACTCACAGACACGTCGTTAGTACTGACCTTCAGTACTCTCATTGTCTCATTCAGGCTCGTTGCTTCGCTAAATCTCGCGGACTCAGCACATGGCACTCACAATATCAGAACACAATCACACATCAACACCCACGCACACGCGCCTACTAACTCACAGGCGTCGCTTCCTATGGTCCATGTTGGCGTCAGAACCTTTGTGTGGCTCTCACACACACGTCATCATCAAATACACGCACTACTCACACATACGCACAAACACATTCAGATACACTCACACATACACCCACAGGTACCGGCACAACACGCACACACACACATACACAACTTTCCTTTGTTTCAGTCCCTGGCCTCGGTCTCGGCCTACAGCTTTGGGAACCAGTACATCATGTTCACGGAGCAGTTCCAGATCGGAGTTCGCTGGGACAACCTCACCGAGGGCATCGTCACCGAGCTCAGCTTCGCCTGGATACTCACCATGCTCGCCGTGGACGGGGTGCTGTACTTCCTCATTGGCTGGTACTTCCACACAGTACTCAATGGTGAGTACTGGTAGGGTACTGAGTGGGGTATTGAATTGAGACTGAGTGGTGTACGGACTGGATTCTCACCATGCTTGCCGTCGACGGGGTGCTGTACTTCCTGACAGGCTGGAACTTCTTTACAGTACTCAATGGTGAGTACTGGGAGAGTACTCAGTACTGAGGGGTGTACTCATTGGGTACTCACCATCCTCGTTGTGGACGGGGTGTTATACTTCCTCGTTGGCTGCTACTGCCACACAGTACTCAGTGGTGAGTACTCGGGGAGTGGTCATTACTGACGGGACACTGAGCACGTACTCACAATGCTCACTGCCCTCTGCCTGGTGTCCTCTCATATTCACAGTTGCAGTGAGAACTGAAGAATGAGTACTGACGGGGGGTACTGATCAAGTACTGATCAAGTACTGGGTGGAATACGTAGAACAGTTCACTGAAGAGGTACTCACTCCCCTCACTCCGGGTACCACTCCTCCCACAGGGACGCAGCGCCCCCTGTCCTCTCTCCCCGTGTGTTGCAGGGTCGGGCCACGCCCGACGTCCCTGGTACTTCCCTGTGACGCCGTCCTATTGGCGCTGCGTGACGGGGCGCGGCTGCGACGCCTGCCGCCGGGGGGCGCCTCGAGACGCTGGTGGCGCCACCGCAGGAGAGAAGGCGTCCACCAAGAGCTCCGTCTCCACGGGAAGTACAGGTACCTACGTCCCTGAACTCACGTGGAGCAGGATTCAGGCCAAACACGGGACGGAGAGGATTCTGCCCTCAACCTCAGGACACATGATTAAATCCTTTGCAGTATTTTGGTTCCCGGACAGAAACGTCTTTGTTTCCAATCGCGTGACCCCCAATCATTCAGTGGCGCCTTTTCTGTTGTCACAGTGGTGTTGTGGATATTGGTGGTGAAAATCTCCCAACCTGTTACGTACGCATCTGCACGCACACATGCGTACATGGCGCGCATACTCACACCCACGAACTACACACACACACACACACACACACACACACACACATCCCTCCGCCATCTTCAGTCCTCCATGAGCCTGATCCTGTGGATTTCGTGGTCAAAATATCCGTGTGGTACCTCAACACACACACAGACGTACAGGTACCTGCTCTGTATCTCCCGTTCCCGGTGAACACGACCCTGTGGAGTTGTCCGTCGGGATCTCTCTGCCACGCCCTGCACGTACACCGCACGCCACACATGTGCGCACCGCACGCACACCGCACGCACACACCCACACGCACTCACACCCTTCCTGTGTCTCTCTCCAGTTCCGGTGAACACGACCCTGTAGACCTGCCTCTGCACGCACATCGTACGCCACACACTCACACACACACACACACACACACACACACACACACACACACTTCCTGCATCTCTCTGCAGTGCCCGGTGAGGCTGACCCTGTGGAGCTGCCGGTCGGAATCTCCCTGCGGCGCCTGTGCAAGCGATACGGAGATAGGAACGTGGTAGACGATCTCACGGCCAACTTCTACCACGGCCAGGTCACCACGCTGCTGGGACAAAACGGAGCCGGCAAAACCACCACCATGTGAGTGTGGGGTGCGTGGGTGGGTGGGTGGGTGGGTGGCAAGAGTGAGTGGAGGTGGAGGAAAGTGGACAGGTCGGTGTGTGAATGTGAGTGTTTGTGATGTGTGGGATCAACTGGTCATGACGCTGCTGGGACAGAACGGAGCGGGGTGAACAACCACCGTGTGAGTGCTGGGTGTGGGAATGGGTAGGGTTGCCGTGGGGGTGACACAGGTGGGCCGTGTGGCCGGGAAGGTGGGTGTGGGTGGTTGGATGGGTGGAGGTTGGCTGTTGAAGTACGCGAGTTGGGGGCGATGGAGGAAGTGGGTGGTGGATTTTGTGACTTGGGTGGGGTCTGAGTTTGGCCTGTGTGATTTGCTGTTCCATTGAGACTTGGTGAATTCATGAGAGACTCGGTTGATGCGACGCTAGTTTCTCTGGAGAGGAGCTCTGTAAGATATGGAGCGACTGGGCACGTGGGCGTGAGCGTGAACGTGTTACTCTCACGTCAACGCCCCTCCCTGTTTGATTGACAGCAACATGTTGACGGGCACGTGCTCCGTGACGAGCGGCTCCGCCCACATCCGCGCGGGGGACTCCGCCATTGGCTACTGCTGCCAGAAGGACATCCTCTTCAGCCAGTGAGTACCCATTCCTTTGCCTGCTGAATACTGGTCATAGGCTGCTGAGTGAGTCCATGAGTGGCCTCTATGGCCGAAATCACAGCCAACGCGTCTGGGAACTGCGAACACATTTATGGGTGAATCGCTGATGTGTTTTGGGACACTCACCTCTCCCTGCAATATGAGCTGGTTGAAACTGCAGTTGCGGTCTGATGCCCCTCCTGAGTCACCATGCATTTTGTCTCTCGCACTGATCTTTCTGACAGTGACATCACCATTCTCTTTCCCCTGCAGTATGACCCTGCTGGAGCACTTGCAGTTCTTCATGGGGCTCAAGAGCAACAAGACGGGTCGCGACGCACGCGCAGAGATCGACAAGTGAGTGAAACAGCCAATCAGAGTACCTCTTCCATCAACCAATCAGGATCCACCGCGCCGTCCACCAATTAGGATTAAAGTTCACAGTCTCACTGGAAGCTCCTGTGACGCCAGGTTCAAGCTGGATCAAGTGAGCAACATGTTGACCCCTGGGTCCACTGAGCCCATACACGGCGCACCACACGAAATGCAACGAACGTACATGCAACACCAAAGCAGTCAGGGCACCTGCGGGCTCCTGTCTATCTGCCCTTCCAGGGCTGGGACCTCAGCCGCTTTGGTTCGTTTTCTCCACGACACCCGCAGTCACCGTGTGTGTTCGCTTTGCCTTGAACTGCTACAGCAGCTGGGTCTGTTCGTTTCCCTGTGCTTATTCTTTTTCCAAAAAGAGTGTCACACGGGTGTGTTCGTTTTCAGACTGCTGCAGCAGCTGGGTTTGGAGCGGTTTGCGCACGTGCGGGTGCCTCTCCTCTCCGGGGGGCAGCGCCGCCGCCTCTCCGTCGCCATGGCGTTCCTCGGCGGCTCCCGCGTCATCGTGCTCGACGAGCCGACGAGCGGCGTCGACCCGTCCGCGCGACGCCAGATCTGGAGGCTGATCGGGCTCTACAAGCACAGTGAGTGTGCGTGCGTGAGAGTGTGTGTGTGTGTGTGGAAGCGGTGTGCGTGCGTCACAACAAAGATGCGTACGTGTGAGTGAGTGGTGTGCGTGTGTGGGAGTGGTATGCGTGTGACCAGCCAACTTGATCAACAGGCTTACTGTTGCAGACAGGACGATCCTGCTGAGCACGCACCATCTGGACGAGGCTGAGATCATAGGCGACCGCATCCTCATCATACACAAGGTGAATACGTACATAAGTCACACACGCACACACACGCACAGAGCTGAGGCGCATCAGTTTGACCTGCTGAGACCCCAGGTTACAACACACGCACACACAGGCTCAAATGTACATCACACGCACGCACTTACGAACGCACACACCCACATGCATACACGCACACACTCACGCACGCACACACACGTATACACACAAGCGCACACGCACAAGTGTGAGCTTCATAGGCACAAGCTAAAAACTTTACACCAACGGACAGACAACACGGGTACTCTCGCAAACAGGAGCACAACTGCACGCACGTGCACACATTCACGCACACACGCCCACACACACACACACGCACTTGCCGAATCACTAGTGAATACCCTCACTCCCCTGTGACCTTACGACCTGTGCATTCCTCCTTCCCCAGGGCATGCTGATCTGCAAGGGCTCGCCCATGTTCCTGAAGACGCAGTACGGGAGCGGCTACCACCTGACCGTGACGCGCGACAAGGCGGCCGCGGCGGCCGCAGGCGACGCCCCGGGGCTGCTGAGGTTCATCCGCCGCTACCTCCCGAGGTGAGTCGGTGGGGTGGGGCGGGGCGGGGCTGGGTAGGGTGGGAGTGGGGGTGGGGCTGGCAGGAGCGTGGCAAGGTGAGGTGAGGTAGAGCAAACGGGTGAGGGGGCGGGGTCAGGCGATTGGGTGTGAGATGTGGCCAGTGTGAGGTGGGGTGAGGCCGGGTGGAGGGGCAATTGGGAGCCAACTCGTTGGGGCTGCTACAGTTCATCTGCTGTCAAATATCGAAGTGCATTCACCAGGTGTGGTGGGATGAGTGCGGCATAAGGGGCAGAGCAAGGATGGGCGGGGTGCAGTGTTGCTGGGTGCCAGCCGTTGCTGAATGGGGCTGGGCAAGGAGCGGCACGGACAAGATGAGATGGGATTAGGTGAGGTGGGGTGAGTCGGGGTGGGGCAGGGCAGAGAGGTAAGGGTTGGGTGTTGGTGGGTGGGACTGGAGGTGGCGGATCGTCGTGGATTGGGCTACAGCACTGGTGCGACGAAGGGAAACTGGATGGGTGACCAGAAGTGAGCTTCATCTGCTTAATCCATACACAGGAGCAAAGTGGTGGAGGACATGGGATGCGAGCTCACCTTCATCATGCCCACGGGTCCCGATGACGTCACGACGCGAGATGACGACGTCACGGCTCCGGGTGATGACGTCACGGCGCGCGGCTCGACGCATGCGCTGACGGCGCTGCTGGAGGAGCTGGAGAAGAGGCGAGAGGAACTGGGCGTCGACAAGTTCGGCATCTCCTACACCACGCTCGAAGAGGTAAAGGTGGGCTGGGTCTGGGTTGGCCTGGGCGGATGTTGCTCGTGGGGGGTGGGCGTGAAGGAGGGCCGGGTGAGGTTTATCCCACACAACGCTCAATGAGGTGATGGCTGACCCAGGAGCTGACCCGTGGGTCAATGCAAGGTCAGCCTGGGGCTGATTTTCTACAGGCCAGAATTTAATACAAGCCATCCAAGATCAGCGTAGATCCACAAAACATGTGGGATAGATACAACCTGTAGTTGTTCGCAGGGTACAACCATGCAGATTCACGTCACATCCAGAGAAGATCAATGTGGGAACTGAGTTTATCCAGGGGAACCTGTTCGGGGAGGAAAACATTCAGGGCGTATTGATCATGGGGTGGGCCTTCTGGCAGTTCCAGGGATGGACTCAATTGCTGATCTAGCCGACTTCACGGGAGATTCAATGTTGATCCAGGGTGGACCCAGGCTGTAGGGCAGACCAAGGGTTGGCCACGCTCAGATTCAGGAAGGAACCAGACACAAATGAACCACTGTAGATAGAGTCAGCGTGGGTTCTAACAGGCGCGATGCAATTGCACAAACCGGAAGTCATCACCGGAAGTGTCTCCGTTCGGCAGGTGTTCCTGAAGGTGACGATGGCGGCGGAGCTCGGAGACGACATCGTACCGGAAGTGATGAGCGTCTTCACCGCAGAGTCGTTCGCGACGGCGCTGGCGCCGCCAGGTACGTGACGTCATTGGGTGCGCGACGCTGCTGGGTATGTGACGCCATGGCGCCACTGTGTACAAAATCTGGCTACTCACCACTACTCTGTGTGTGTGTGTGTGTGTGTGTGTGTGTGTGTGCTACCACAAGTGACGCGATTCCGCGTGACGCCACCATTCACGTGGCGTCGCAATGTATGGCGCGCTTTCAGATCAGATACGCCCGGATCAGGTTCCGGACTGAGCTCAGTAATGAGGCAACTGGTCTGCGTGTGAGCCGTCAGTTGTGTCGCGAGACCACAATGGAACTGGGTTTTTGTGTGCGCTCCATCCAGCAGGCCTACACGGCTTTTACGCATCCAAAACAGTCCATGAATCCATGAACAACGCCGTTGCTTCACCGCAGACAAGGAGCGTCGCCGTGACAACGTGGCCGTCAGGCGGGAGCCGGAGCGGTCGCTAGGCAACGGGAGCGTGAGCTCTCACGTCCGGAGGAGAAGAACGCGCTCGGAGGTGCTGGAGGACGTGAGGAGTAACCTGGACCGACCCGTGCCTGGGAGAGAGCTGCAGGAGGAGGGGTCCACACTGCAGGGTGAGGGAGCACGCATACACACGGAGGGATACTCATACACGCACACACACCACACACACACTACTCGCCCAGCCGGTGCCTGAGAGAAAGCTGCAGGAGTGAGAAGGTAGACACAAACACAAACACACACATACACAGAGCTGGATCACGCCCAGGAAGGGGCTCCCTGTGTCTGAAGGCTCTGATCAGAAGAAAGTCGAGTTACAAGCTGGTCTCGCCGGAAATAAAACCAACCGGAAGTGGGCCTCAACGGAAGTGAGTCAACCGGTCGCTCTCCCTGTCGGTAGGGTTGGTGGAGGACGCGGACGCCGATGCGCCCTCCAACGTCAGCGACTCCGACTACCGGCTCTACGACTGCAAGTCACGTGGCTTCAACGCTGCGGGGACGACCCGCTGGCCTCGAGCCCTCCAGTTCTATGCGCTCCTCACGAAGAGGTACGTACAGCTCAGGGAGGTACGTGCAACCCAAGAGGCACACACCTCACCTTGTGTGAGGTACACAACAAAGCACAGCCTCAAGGGGTACGCAGAAGCCCAAATAGGTGCAGGACTAGCAGCAGACTCTACATCGCACATTTTTCAATCCTGTGAAATCCTAAGAAGTACAGACCACACCGATTCCCCACTGGTTGTTTGGCCATGACCTTGAGTTGTCGACAAATTTCATTGGCTATTGAATGATTATTCATAACTACGGCTTGATGATTGAATTTTGATTGTTGATATGTGTCTATTATTGTTTATTGATCACCTGCAGGTTGCAGCACAACCGGCGGGACTACCGGAGCTACTTCTCTCAGATCGTGCTGCCCTCGCTCTTCGTCTGCATCGCCATGGCGTGTATCCTCACCAAGCCGGTCATGCAGAGTCTCCAGCCCATCCAGCTGACCCCCGCGCTCTACAGACCCTGGTCTTCTTCCTTCATCAGGTCAGGGGGCGATTAACTGACTGAGCGGTGATAATCAATTGATGGTTGTTGAGCCGCGCCAAGCTGGTGGCACGCCAGGAGACATGGGGTACCCAGACACGGCTGTCTGGCCCTTTCAGGTCCAACCTGAATTGGCCAAACACCTTGTGTCTCCTGGTTTCAGGTCTGTCCTGATTTAGCCAGACACCCCCAGAAAATGCCAGTTGGAGCCTTGTTGAGTGTTTGGCCATTTCAGGTGAGATTAGAAATGGCCAGACACCCGTGCCTCCTCAATTGGGATGTCTGGCCATTAAGTTAGACTCTACACCGGGCGCGCAGTGTGACGCCGAACCCTCGGCGCTTGGGGTGTTCATTCCAGCTCGAGAGACTTCTGGAGTCGCTTTGTCTGCAGCAAAGTGTACCTGGTCCAGAACCTGCTCTTTTGGATCTTAGACTCGGGCTGGGAAAGGGTACAGCCGAAATCTTGTGCGACCCTCCAAGGCTGAAAATTGTGGGTATCACATAAATTTTCTGAGGTCCGAGGGAAGGTGACTGGATCCGCAGGAAAAGTACTCAAACATAACTGCAGGCCGCGTGGCGAGTGAGGTTTTGCTGCACCGTTTCAGGCTAGAGGGGAACACGCGGACGGGCCGAGAGCTGAGGGACGCCTTCCGACGCTTCTACTGCACCAGCAGCAGCAGCAGCAACAGCAGTAGCAACAACAACAGGTACGTGGGGACAGTGAGGAGTACAAACAGTGACGTTTTCAACGCCTGTGGACAGAAAAATTCAAATTGGAAGCATTAAATGGATTTCAGTCGTGTTCAACATCACTTTGAAAAGGCAGAATAACTTCCAACATGTGGAAACAATCAATGCCTGCAAAACCTTTTGACCCTGAGGTTGGCGCTCTCAGCTTCAAACGTGGTGTTAAAAGTCCCTGGTGACGCACGCTGCCTGCACTTGTTGAAACGTCTGTGTGTGGTATTTGGGGGCTCACACTCTTGTCCTCAGCCCCTGTTTGAGCTCGAGCTTGTTCCCCTGCACCCCCTCATGGATGGGCCCTCCGGAACACCTTGTCCCCGCCACAAGCACGTGTTCCACGGCATGAAGCAGGGGTACTGGCCGTTGAGTTGCCAAGGACACGGTCCCTGTTGTTCCCGAGGTGGGGGGGGACACAAGAGCCCTCTTGCGGATCCAGGAGGGAAAAGGCACCTGGTTTAGGGAGGGGCGACGGTGATCCATCCCTCCAGGGTGTTGCCCATTTTACCCATGAGCACCATGTGCATGTGCTCATCAAAAGGCTGCTCGGTGCACATTACCTTGACATGTTGACTGGGCTGAGTGTTGCAAGTGGGTCAGTGGTCACTGACCCAAAACTGTCTTTTCGTGTTGCTGGCGCTCACAGCAGACACATTTTTGGACTCCGGTCATTTTATGTGGTATCCACAAGTTTTTTCCCATAATTGTCGGTGTGATACTGCATCAAAAGGATCTATGGATGCTGCATTGTTGGAAGAGCTGAGGAAAATTAGTGCCGGACAGAAGAAACTGGCAAATTCTGTTGTGGAGCTGGGTGGCCGAGTGTCATGTTTGGAGGATGTCCAGAGGTCACAGAGTGCAACCAGTGACACAGACATGCAAACTTTGTTGCAGCAACTCCAGGACAAATCTGGACAACTGAGCACCACACCCAGTGGCTCAGACAACACGCCTGCAGCAGATCCAAGCTTCCAGAGCTCACAGTTGTTCGTGGCCTCCCTTCTTCATACACAAGTTGGCTTGCCTGCAGTTGGAGACACACTTCAGGAGGAATCTCGTGTTCTACAGGATGTGTACTCCAAGGTGCATTTGCCCTCGGATTTGAGGTTCCAGGGTCAAACTAGAGGGCTCCAGACAGAGTGCCGAGAACAGGCAGCAATTCTTCACAAAGCTGCAAGATATGCTGAGGTTGGTCTCAAAATTCTGGTGGACATACTCCGGCAGTCCAGTGACAATAACTATCGAGTCAACGAGCATTTGGATGAGCTTATGCAGTGTTTTGTTGCACAACTCAGGTATCTGCAAGAGGAGCAGAGCAGTTTGTTTGCCAAGGGTTCCTTTGGTTCAAAAACCCACAGTTTGTTTAGACAATTCCAGTGCAACACTACCCTTTTGGGGACTGATGACATTGAGGTGTTACATGCTGCAGTGACATTGGCTTTGATCCCTCCTGAATCACATCAGTCTGGGCCCAACAGAGGCAGAGGAGGTTTCCAAGGATCTTTTTGCGGATGTGGATTCAGAGGGTGAGGAGGCTTCAATCCGCAGTTCCAGCTGTGCAGCATCCCTCCAGACAGGGTGGAGGAGCAGAACCAATGAATGGGGTATTTATCACTGCATTTAACAGCCTGGCAGTGGATCGGTGCACCAGACTTTGCTTTGAACTGGATCCAACACAGTGTTCCTTTGGATTTTTTGGCAGTTCCACCTCATTTGTTTGGCCACAATAGGGTTCATACAGCGAAGGCGAAGCAGTTTGTCACTGTTGAAATCCAATGTTTGTGTGCTGCTGGTCATCTTTTGTGCACATGCCAGAAACCCAGGTGTATTCTTCCAATTCAAATGACTCCAAAGATAAGCGGAGGTTTTTGGCTTGTCATGGATTGCAGACCAGTCAACAAATTTCTGCGGGTTCCCTCTTTTTCACAAGGAGGCATTAAATGAGGTCATTGAACTTATCCAGCCCCAGGACAAATTGGCAACAATCAATTTGAAGGACAGATTTTTTCACATTGGTGTGCAGAAAGTCTTCATGAAATTCTTAGGTATCAAGTGGCAGGGCCAGTACTATTGTTAGCAAGTTTTGCCTTTTGGCTTGGCAGTTTCCCCTTTTTATTTTCACAAGGTTCTGCAGCCAGTCAAAGATTTTCTTATGGAGCAAGGTGTCCAGTTGGCACTCTGGGTGGATGACTGGCTTCATATGGTAGAACAATGCTTGGCTTTGTCTCAACAGGAACTTATTTTGGATACTTTCAGTGACTTGGGTTGGAAGGTCAATTTTAAAAAATCTCAGTTGTGTTTCTCTCAAACCACTGTTTTTGTGGGCTATCAGATCTGGTCAAATTTTGATGGTATCTGCTGGATGAGTTGTGTACCCTTATCAGGGGCTTATTGGCCAAGGGTTATGCCAGTGCCTGTCAGGTGGCTTCTGTTACGGGTCAGTGCATGGCCATGATCAAAGCATTTGCACCTGGTCAATTGCAGTTGAGAAATTTGTACTGTGATTTGTCAACATGGCATTCCTGGGACAATTTGGTACATATCTCCCTGGCCTCCAGAGCTGATTTGCAGTAGTGGCTGAGTGCTCTCACTGGTTGGAATGGTGCCCCATTGTGTCAGAAATCTGTGGAAGTTCAGGTTGCAACAGATGTGTCCAACATTGGTTGGGGAGGATGTATCAACAACAGCAAGATGGAGTGATCAGGCAAGTGGGATCCAGAGACCAGTGTGCTTCATATCAACATTAAGGAACTTTTAGCCATCTTCCTAACATAAAAATTGCTCTGGTCACAGTTGCGGAGAAAAACAGTACAGGTGTTGACAGACAATGTGACTACATGTGCTTGTATCAACAGGATGGGAGGCCAGGATCCAATGCGCAATACCATTGTCAAGGTGATTTTTCTGCTGTGTTCAGAGAACAGGATTCACATCACCACCAAGTATTTGCAAGGAAAATTCAACACCTGTGCAGACCAACTTTCCAGACAGGGTTCAACATATGAGTGGACCCTCTGGCCCCAGGTTTTTCATTGGATAGACACCAAATTCGGTCCCTTTAGTTGCAACAGGTTCACTTCCAGTGTGACAGCCAAGGTAAAGACATTCAGTTTGTATTTCTGGAACCCTGGCACTGCAGGCATGGATGTGCTGGCACAACTGTGGGGTGGTCACATGAACTTCATCAACCCCCCATTCTTCTTGCTGGACAAAATCATCAAGAAGATAGTGCGGGACAGAGCACACATGGTGGTGATTGCCCCTCTCTGGTGGGGGTGACATTGGCTGAGAATGCTGTGGAGAATGGCTCTGGATCAGCCCTTGTATCTACCCAGCTCAGCAGTAATGCCAGTACATTCAGTGGTTGTCCTGGAACTGCTCAAAAATCTGAAATGTCAGCTGGTCGCTTGGAAAGTGTGTGGCTCACTAATTTAACAAGCAAAGGATGGTCTGTGGAGGCAGCAAATATGTTTGTGACACAGTGGGCACCTTCCACACAGAAAACTTACAACTGGCTGATCAAGCGATTCATCGCATTTGTTTCTACCAAAGGACTGTGCCTTTTGTCTGTCAATGAAGGCACAGTTGTGGAATTTTTACAACTTTTGTCCTTTTCTTTGAACTGGCCTCACTCAACTTTGAGCACAGCTTTGGCCACATTGTCTCACTTTTATCAAGGTTTGGGAGTCAAGGCTCCAATGTCACAGGATGTACATCACTTTGTAGGAGCATTGGTTAAGGTGGGAACCATACAACCATTGCAACACTCATCAGTGTTTGATGTCTCTGCCTTCAGGAACCTGTTCATGGGTTGGGACAGAACTTACATGGATGTGGCCTGTCTCAGGATGAAGGCGATTGTTCTCATGGCTGTTGCACTTATGTTGTGGCCCTCTGATATTGCCCCAAAATTGCTGGAAAGACAGAAAGGTGGTTTGCTCCCTTGACTCTTCAGGAAGTCCCAAATTGTGTGAGAACAGGATGCTCTGCATGTTACCATGTTTTGCAACAAGAATGACTATACATGTGATGGACAGCAGGTGGTGTTGCAGCCCAGTACAGAAGCAGTTATGTGTCTGGTGCACACCCTGGAACAGTACATTGCAGTCATGGATGCCCAGTTGGGTTCAGAGGATTGTCCATCCCATCCTGTGTTTTTGACTTTGCAAAAGCCTTTTCAGGCTTTGACAGCTGCTGGAGTTGCCACAGTGATGAACAGAGCCTTACAGCTGGCTGGGTTGGATGGACACACAGCAAAAAGTTTCCGCCCAATGGGGGCAACCCAGGCAGTAGATGTGGGTGAAAACCCAGACACTGTCTGGGCAGTGGGTTGGTGGAAAGATAGAAATTGCTTTGAGTTTCATTATGTTCACTCACAACCACATGCAGGCTTTACAGACTCTGTTTTGGGGACACAGCCAAAATCTTCCATACTCTAAACATGGCAAATAAATTTTCAAACTCAGCCCGAGTCACACTTTTATTTGCCAGAATGACATGTTGACCGGGCTGAGTGTTGCAAGTGGGTCAGTGGTCACTGACCCAAAACTGTCTTTTTGTGTTGCTGGACAAAGTATATTGGCCAGCCAGGAAGGCCCATGGATGGCCATTGAGAATTATGTATGTATTTGTGTATTTACCTGTCAAATTCATTTTTGCATTTGTAGTTTTAGATGTTCTTCAATTTTATATTAAAAAGAGCATCAGCACGTGAATAGACTTTGGCAAATAAATTTTCAAACTCAGCCCGAGTCACACTTTTATTCGCCAGAATAGACACTGTGCGTTGTTAAATTTTAAACGCCAACTGAACAGACACACTTGTCCAAAGATTGTCGACTCAGTCGAGTGAAGGCAGTTTTAAGTCGCGGTGCCTCTAAGGCTTACAATTGGGTTCAGACAACTGAATAGGCCTTTTCTGGAGGTCCAGCAATAGTGCAGGCTCCGAATGCTGGTGGCTGTTGACTCAAAGTCATGTGTCTCAACTCTGGATCCAGTTGTGTCAGCCAGAATTGTCTATTTCAAATCTGAAAGCTGTCAACTGTGTTCGCAAAATGGCCGCCTTTTTCTTGGACAACTTATCTTCTTTCTGAAGAGACTCAGATCTACTTCAAAAGAAGAAGTGATTCAATTTTCTGGAGATTCGGGATGTCAATCTTTTTGCGGAAAACTGTCTGTTGTCTTCTGTTTATTCTGTTTTTCTGTTGCACGCACGCTTGGGTTATCAGAGAGAAACAAGCCAGCATTCCCCCTCTCTTCAAACTGGATTGCATGGCAGCACCCCAAAGTGAGATGCTCAGTCCAGTGAACAGGGTTCATGTTGAGATTCTGTTGAAGGCTAGTGGACCCAAAAATGTCACGCTTTTGATTTTCTGGCAACAAGGAATATTTGGAAGGAAGTAATTTCCTTCATAGTTTTTAAGCGCGCGGTTCGACCTTCCGCGCGCTTGTTGTAGTCACCATCAGTCTGTATGTATGTATGTGTACATGTTGAGTAAGGGCGGGGGTAACTTAACATGGTAAAAATGAGCCAGGATCATTTTCAGGCCATTTTAAGCATTATTCATTGTTTGGCCATGTTGAGTCAGCCCCCCACCCCCACCCCCCTGGGCAACTCAACATGGAAATTTTTTTTGATTTTTCCAAAATTGCCTCAAAATGATTCTGGCAAATTTTCAGCATGTTGAGTTACTCCCCCCTGGATAACTCAACATGGGCTCGCTCAACTCAACATGGCATGTTCAAACTGTCAGACTGAAGTTCCTCCAATTCTCTGTAAACAATGAGCTCGTGGCTGGCGTGAACCGCGCGCTTTTTATGCGTTGCCTTCTTGTTGTCAATTGACAAAAAACTTCTTTTCCTAAAGAGCCAGAGCAGCTTTGATCTGAAAGACTGTGAGGTGCAACAGTACATTAACTCCTGAAGCCTGTGGAGGGCAGAAACCTCAGCTTTTTGTGACCTTCTTTGAACACTTTTCTGAGACATGTGCAAAAATAAACTGACGGATTGACAAGGGAATGCAGTGCAAAGCTTGAGATGGTCGACCACATCAACAGATCAATGGGAAAGACAGGAAGAAGCATCACAGCCAACAGAACTCCACTGCTGGGATACCAACACAGAAAGTTGGTGGTTGACATCAAAATCAATTGCACTTTCAATCCAGCATCATTTTCTCTTGAAGATTGTCTGATACTTTCTTTTGACTTCCTGACATGAATGATCAACAGTATGTGCATGGTCATGATTCCCACTGGTAATATGATTTGGCAGCAAAAGACAAACCATGCAATTAGTTTGATGCCCAGAAGGGAACCAGTAGGGTCCACAAAAGGCAAACACAAACCGGTGGTTGGGTCTCCAGACTTGAACTTGAAAGAAACAGAAGTACTCACAGCTGCAGCAACAGTGGAAACATAAGCAAAACCAATGAACTTAGACACAAACTTTGTTCTTTTGAAGTTGGTAGTTATTGGATGCATTACAGCCATAAGTCTTGACAAAGACAGAAACATGAGCAAATGAGGAGACAAAAATGTGTACCAAAGCACAAGATAGAATGCCGTGAGACAGGTCATACTGGCTTTCCATTCATTACTTTGCAGCAAAAATTCAGTTTCAAAAGAAGCTTCAGCTACACATATGATGACCAAATATGTCCCAAAAATGGAATCACTTGCATTGATGGACATGATTGTAAAGGAATAGCACTTGTTAAGCTTTCTGGTTCCATAATGCATTCCAAAACAAAACATACTCAGAGTAAAAATAACAGAGGAAAATATTGTGTACACTGTGTGCTGGGTACTTGTGAGTGGAACAGCAAAGCAAGACTCATGCCATGGTCTGTGTGCTAAACAAATGGTTTCATGTGATACAACACAGCACAAATGGTGATCAGAGGCAGCTATCACAATAAGTTGAGCAGCTTTTAATGATTCCACATGAATATCATGAAGAGTTGCATTTCTCACATCCAGAAACTTCAAATGTATTGAACCTTTAAATATTTCTTTTGGCATGTTCAGCAGGAGATTGTTTGTTAGATCTACAAATTTCAGGACTGCTAAATTACTGAATGAGTGCTGATGAATGGACTTTATCTGGTTGTCATTGACCTTCAAGACCTGCAACAGGGAAACTGTGCCAAAGCAGTTGTTCATCAATGCTGTGAGATTGTTCAAAGCCAAGTTTAGAATGACCAGATGTCTTATTGGCAACATCTGACAAAAGGTTTGCAGACTACAGCCCACAAGGTGTGCAATTTTTGCATTTTTGAAATAATTTTGAAGATATTTAAAAGAGTGTAGTGAACAATTGTGAACAAAAATAGATTGAAAGAAAAAATTTGTTGCAGGGTTGATGATAATTTGTGATATGTTTTGACACAAAATAGCAAATAAAAGGCAAGTGCATTTGTGAGGGCATATGAACAACTCTAGTGCACACAAAATTTCATCATCACCCAGGGGGCAATCATTCTGACCATCACATAGACTTCCAGTATGAACACATTTCTTCATAGTGTTCTTACATTTAACCATTTGAGTGCAGAATAAACTTGTTGTGCACACAGTCTCATCATCCCCTTGAGGACAATCCCACTTGTCATCACAAACAGAGGACCATTTGATGCAATAAGAACTTTTGCATTTGAACATAATGTTGCATTGAAAATTTTTACAACTCTCCAGATGGCCTCCATTTCTGCACGGCATAAGATTTTTGTTTTTGGAAAGCTGATAGACACAAATTTCTTTCAGCTCATAACATTTAGAATGACCTTCCAGACAGGGTAGCATGTGATCTTCCAGACATGAGTAAATCTTTCTTCCTGTCAAAAGGGTAAAAAAGTGTGGTTCATCAGATGTACAGTCCAAGACCAAATCATTGAGGAAAACTTTGTTGATTTTCCTCTCATTCTCACAAATAATATTGTCATCTCTTTGTGATTTAATTTCTTTCTGCAAATGTGCGCTGTCTGGGAAAACAAATGTGACGTTTGGTACGCTGTATTTTCTGCAGTCTCCATTTAAACTTCTGTACAATAAGTGTTTGCCAGATGAACCACAGAGAGTACAGCTGCAATTGTCCTCATCAGAAACATCATTTGGACAATCAACTTTCCCATCACAAACAAACTCTGCCATGATGTAGATATCATTTGAACAAGCAAAAAGATTGGATCCAATGACATGAAACATTTTGTGGGTTATGCACACAACAAAGCTTTTTTGATGATCAACAGCAACAACATTCTTTCTGTGCTCTAACTTGTGCAGTATCCTGCTGAATTTGATTTCATAAGACGTATTTCCATCTTTTGAAACAACAACTGGTGGAAACGATGACGTCAGTGATGAAGCCTGAGCAAGTTGTGTCAGTACTTGCACTTCATTGATATTCAGGGGTCCAGCACCAGCATTTTTACATGTGTTCTTGGTGTTTGTTGCCTTGTTGAGCCATATAAATGCGTAACATCTGTTCTCAATTTCAATTTGTCCTACCAAGCACATGCTCTGGTCTTTAACACGTGAATTGTATACAGTAGGGACTATGTGTGTTTGATGTTTGAAACAAACAACCCAATGAAGGAGTTTTGAGTCACAATCAGCAAAAAGCCATGCTGGTTTGGCTAAATTGGAGTGAGACATAACACTGCAAGCGCATTCCTCACTGCCAGCAGAAACCAGCGCTGTGTCTGGAATTGTCTTGATCACTTCACAAATGAGACGTGGCTCCATGGTGGAAAACACCTGAGTTTGAAATGAAACAGGACTTCCAGATTCCCATCCAGAGGACTTCTGAAAGTACCATTCACATCAACATATGAATGCACTGAAGAACTCAACCAACGCAGAGGACTTTCAGATGCGCTGTGAACTCACCGTGCTACTGTTGAACTTGAGTCCAATGTATATGTGACTCAGTGGTCTCTTGGTGACTGGAAATTTCAGCATTGTCAGCAATACCTCCAACTGGTCCCTTCCCGTAAAGTAGGGCAAGTATCCTCCACAATCTCTGCAGAAAGCAGAGGCTTGATGCCAGTTTTTCTTTTCATGAAATTTTTTCATACCAATCGAAGAGAAAGTTGTATTTGTATATGTTGGACAGAAAGATAAATCCTCTATTTCTCCATGGATTTTGTGTGTCAGTTGCTTATCATTGGTTTTCCTGTTGTAAACGTCAAGTATCCAGGCAATCCTCAGTTCTGTGTTGAACAAGGATATTCCGGTCCGGATTGTGTACTGATAAAATTTTCCAGGTATTGACAGCAGATGCTTCTGTGAAGAGTAGGTTGGTTTTCTGTGACTCTCAGTATCTGGCAACAACAAAATATTTCTCTCAGCAGAAGAAGTTGTTGACAAGTGACAAGAGAATCAAGCTGCACACTCCAATGGCTCCCTCTCAAGTCATTGAATTGAATGGCACAAACGCTACCTGGTGACGACTGTTGAAGGTTAGTTTGTGCAGGGACAGCAAGGTGTGAGGAAAAAAACCACCCACCCACCCTGGTTATTGTGGGGACGGACTGAACCGTGGTTGGGGGCAGTTGGGTCTGACGTTGGGGAGGGGTGCAATGTGCAGATGAATTGACAGAATTAGTGTTCAAGTGTTGTGTTCTGACGTTGTGTGTTGAAAGAAAAATTTTGTAGTTGTGTAGTTGTTGAATAAGAAAAGTTCGAGTTGAATAAATTGGAGCCAAAAGTTGTTTGGAGTTAGTATCATTAAAGCGAACCCCTTTGTGTTTGTGCGTTGCCAACCCTGCTTTTCTCGGAAAAAATCACTTCACTGCCGGACTCTGGAATATCACAGAACACAATAAACTTGCCTGAAATGAAATACCTCACCTTGTGAAACATGCTCCTCATTACAACATATTTTGTCAGTCTGAAATTCCAGGGCAAGCCAGAAATATTTGTCTCTGATACCACTGATATGCAGTGCCACCACGTGGTCTGCCCCGAGTTGGCTTCTTGTGATCTGGTTTGCAGGCATTGGATAATTTCTGCATAGATATTCCACCTCACAGTTCACTCTTGAATCAGTCAAACTGTGATGTTTCTCAATGAGGCCCATTGCTTTGTAGCGAACTGGACATGTTGCAATGATTTCCACCCCAAAAGTATTGAGGGGCACATAGATGAAAGAAGTGTTCATCACAGGAAGTTTCTCTAAAGGTTTGTGAATCAAGTCACTGGTCAGCACTTTGCTGTGAGAAGCTTTGGGTCCGAAGGGCATCACACTGCGCATGGTGGTCTGTTTTGGTGAGGTCAATGCCCTGATCACCTGGATTTGTGAACTTTGCATTTCAATTGCAATTGCATTTTCCCCCACAAAACAACCCACAGCAACACTGACAGGTCTGAACAGAATAAGAATGACACATGTCTCATTCCATCCTTCAAAAAATAGGTAGGGATCCACTGTGCGCGATACAGGTTTACTGTATGACACCACAATGTCTGCATATTCGGTGATAATGTAGAGAAAGTTCCTACAGTAGCTTCTGTATCTAATGCATTCTTTGTGGAAGTGACACAGGTTGATCACAATGGGTTGACAGTTTGTTTGTGATGTAATGACAGACACATCTATTTTGTTGTAATTTTTATACCAATAAACAAGAAGCATCAGGGATGAATTGTGGGAGTACAATCTCTGTCTCTGAATATATCCAGAGTCATGGGCCTCACAATGAGTTTGATATTCCCTGTAAGCTTTGTTCAAATATTCACCAACAATCACACCACTCAAGACACATGCAGGGAAAACATCAAAGAAGTTTCCTTGCACAGTCAAGTTACTCACAGTGAGATTGATCTGATGATCACTGTCTGTTGTAAAGCCAGCAACACACAGATGACTTGTACAGTTTTCATTTGGAAAATATGTTTTTCTTGTTTTGTGGACTGTAGTGTTGCTTTGGTGTATTGGCAGTTGACAAGATTCATAAATAAAATAGTTATCACTGTTGGCAGATTTGCTTGCTGTTAGAAGGTGGATGAAACATTGGAAGGTTGAGCATTTCTGAATGGGCAACTTTCTCAGCATATTTGATAGAATTCCTGGGCCATCATATACAATGTAATTGTAATTTTCTTGCAGTGACATGGTCAGAACAATCTGATTAAGTTTCTCTGTTTGAAGATGGTAGGTCACAAGTGTCTGGTTCTTGTCTTCAATTGCAAACATCTGATTTGGTTTCAAGTTCTGAAATGTTTGTACTGGTAAACTATGCACTAAATTTGTACCCATCACTGCAAAGGTTCCATTGACAATAAATACCAAATGATAATTTGGAATAGGCTGAAGATAGAAACTTTGGAATTTTGGGTAAACAAATACAAGAGAATGATGTCCAGAGAAAAACAAATCGGAGTCAGGTGCACCCTTTCGAAATTCCCTGTACTTTCCGCTAATTACGAAAAGCGTACCGTTCAATATGAGCATTGTGTGAAAGGTGAAGTTCACTTTGAGTGATTTGTGTGGCTGGTAATAGAAAGTGTACATGTCAGGTCGTCGAGCTTTTGAGTAGAGAAACAATCTTCCTGATACGCAATTTACTGTGCGAGTGCCCCAACTGAACTTGCGAGAGTAGGAGAGTGTAAAGAGAAGCTTCCAAGTGTGTTTGTATTTGAGCGCTGTGAAGATGTTCGAATATGTCGTCAAGTCTTTGACCAGTGTTTTATGATTCAAAGCAGAGAAAGGATGCTGCAGAAATCTGGCAACAAACTTGTGCACGTACGCTTGCCACATCTTGGGTGAGTTTTGGTGAATGTCGCTGACCAGGTCACTGTGCCCTTCACATTGTTTGACACAAATAAGAAGCAAATTGGTCAATATGACAGAGAAAAATGACTGCTTCATTGTTTTTGAGACACACAGATGCTCTTTTGTTGGATTTATTCACAAACAAAATGTATACACCTCAATTTACTGTGAGCTTCAGTGAAAGTTGTCAGCTTGTTTGGGAGAAAACAAGAAGAATGATAAAGTCTTGCTGCAAAACACTGAGTTGAATCAGAAAAAAAACTTCCACAATGCAAAAAGACAGGGGACAAAAGCTGGAAAAACACTGCTTCAATGCCTGCCTGTTTTGCAACAAAACATGTTGACTCATTGCCTGGTCTATTGATTCTGGACCTCAGGTTGAACAATAAAATTTGAGTCTCCCCCTGTCCCAGCAAATTTATGGACAGGAGACATTCTGCTTTTGAGATTTGGAGCTTTTGTGAAAGCCAAGTCTGGTTCTTCAGGCTGAATATCAATGTCTTGCCTGCTCAGAGCTGCATCAAAGACATGAAATTGTTGTTGTGACTTTATGTTCTGTTTATTTGCCAACATCAACGATTCACAAGGTTTTGAAAGTGTCCACTGTGCTCAGTCTGGTTTCCTCCTTCCCATTTTCAAAATTCCTCACAAACCTTTGGTTTCTGCTTTGATGAATACCGTAAAATTCCGCGTAGAAGACCCTTCGCGTATAAGACCACCCCCTTTTTTCAGCCACAAAATCAGTACAAAGCTATTTTTTACATTTTGAAGAAATTTGCAAATTTAAAGAATTCCAAATTAAAACTGAGGAAATTCCTTTTTGAAATCAATGTTTTTCCTGTCCCAAGGTATATATTCTTACTCCAAAAGCTTGCTCCTCAAATAAACTTTTTGATAATTAATAATTTCCTTTGTTTACTCAACTTCAATGTTCCTTTCACTTGTCTTGAATTCCTTTTGATGCTTCACTTCCTCATCATTGATCATTGATATCAAAAGTCAAATTCTCACATATAAGACCACCCCCTCTTTTTGGCATCAATTTTTGAGCATCAAAAGGGGGTCTTTTTGCGGGGTTTACGGTAGTTGTGGTGGAGGCGATGAATAGCATTTTCTGCAATGAAATGAATGTTTATTTTTCACACTGATGCTCTCAACCTCTGCAAGTTGTTGCAACAACATTTGATGTGCAATTTTGTTCAGTTCACATGGTTGTCAAGGAAAGGTGTCCCCTCCTGGAATTCTGACCTCCTGATGCAAAAGATGGCAGCAGCAACTGTTCCGAAGCAACAAGGGAAAATTAGGAAATTGAAAAAGGCTTGTGGCAGATTTTGTTTTTGGCTTCCTACTGCACCTGTACATGATAAGAACAAGCCCAACTGAACAAACTGGATACAGTGCCACTGGAACATCAAAGGAACAAGTGGAAACTGTCAGAATGCATTTCCTGCCTGATTCAGTGGCTACAAACAACTCCCTTGGCTCACGAGGATGTGCTGTTGATTCCGTAGTCACGTGGCTTGTTGTGGTCTGTCGGACATCAGAAATATTCCTCGTAGTTTGTACCATTTTCTTTGTTTTTGCCATCACTGTAGTGTCCCATGTTGTGGGAAAGGGTATTTCTGAAGTAAATCGGGTAGCCATGAAATTGATCTCAAAACTCACTCAATGTTGACATCCATCAGTTGTGTTGATATCAAGTGTGCAGTGCAATGACACAAGTTTGTGAATCTACAAACCTGCACAGTCTGGCCTGGGTTTCCACATCCACTGTTTATTCTTGCCACACTCCTTTGTTCCGCTTGTCCCTGCAAAAGTGCATGTGTACACAATCCTGCAGCCAATATTGTAGGGCCCAGTGTAGTTGTGTCTCTTGGCAAAAACTACACCTCCAGGTTCTGGACATGACCCTGAAAAGAACAAATGAAAAACACCAAACCTGTGTATGTAAGTAAAAAGCCTCATTTTCGCAGGAGAATGTGTCTCTTTTTGTGTCTTTTTAACAGCTCTAAGGAACTCCATGTTCTATTGTTTTCTTGTTTGCTCAAGAAACAAGCACGTGGTGTCAACATACTCACCAGAATCACCACATGCAGAGAACCAGCGAGCCTTACTGAAACAGGTGGGCGCGAGGGACGAAAAGCTCAGAGTTCCATGATGTAATTCATGTCTGTACCAACAGACTGAGCTGCAGTTCTTGGAGTTTGGCTCAAGTCTTGATAGGGACAAAAACAAAGGCCGGGGCAAGTTCACGTACAGGTCAGGGTTCCAGGTGTTGAAGTTGTTTTCTTGCACTTCAAGCCTTTTGACAGAATACAAATGGTCAAATGTTCTATTTTCCACAAAAGTAATATTGTTTCTGGCTATGTCCAAAGTTGTCAGATAACTCAAGCCCCTGAACTTATCTGGTGCTATGGTAGTCAAGGCATTTCTCTGGAGGTACAGCCTCATAAGTGACAAGCAGTCAATGAATGTTCCAGGCTGAATGGTAGAAATTATGTTTCTTGACAGATCAAGTATTTCAAGGTCAAACAAAGCAGCAAACATACCATATTTTAGGGTTTTCAACAAATTTCCTTCCAGCTTCAGTTGTGTGAGTGATGTCAGATGCATAAGGCTCCCTTCTTGTATGAAAGAAATTTTGTTGTTACTCAATATAAGGTGAGTGCATGCTGAAAGATTTCTGATCATACTATCAACAAGAATGTGTGTAATGAGGTTTCTATGGAGATCCACTCTGACAGCCTCAGCAGGAATATCAGGTGGTACTTCAGTCAAGTTCCACCAAGTCCTGTGGAACTTGTTGGTGACATTATTATAGAAATCAAAACACCAATATTGGTCAGTGCAGACTGAGTCCACTGCAGGCAGCACTGGAATCAGACCCCACAGCAGCAGGACATGATGCACAGAAAGTTTTGGCATTTTGACACAGAAAAACCATTTGAATGAACTTGCAAGACTCTTGTGGTGGTGAAAAAGGTATCTGCAAAATCTGATGTTTTCTTCCTACTGGTTTTCTTGTACAAAACTATTTGTGCAAAATATGGCGACAAAGGTTTTGTTGTAGGAATTTTCACCAAATGCCAGCAGTGATGAAGGCTCAAGAGTTATTTTTGGGAGGGTGTCTCACCAAATAGCGACAAAGGCTCGGAAATTTGTGAGTCGCGAAATTGTAGAGGGCTCAAACCTCAAAAATGCTGAACGGGCAAGTGAGGGTGTTAACTGGTTCTTTTCAAATTGTGACTCAATTTGAATGAATACCCAGAAACCCAAAGGACGCAAAACACATCGAGTACGCCAACCTCTGTTGGATTTCATACCCTGCACAGCCAGACTGAAGGAATGGCGTGGGCTAATGAGAAGTTTATGCGTCAAGAGAAATGGATAGTGGTACAACTGGTACAACTGAGTTAGTTCTTGAGTGAAGAGTGTCCGACGTTGAGTGACAGGGATGTTGGGCCCAGATTGTGACCACATCAGGCTCCAATTCTTCAGGAGTAGGATGCTACCCACCGAAATTTTGTCCAACACGGGACAACAGAAAACAGTGTTGAGACTTCCACCAGGCAGTTATTGACACGAACGCGTCTTCACGTTCATTGTTGCACGTGTTTTGGGAAATTTGTGGGGCGTGGCACGTTGGGCTCTTGGATCCGCTTCAGCACAGTTCGGTTCGGCAACAAAAAGTGACAACACACAAAAAGTGCGAGAATCCTTCTGTTCTCACTGCTCTTTTTCTGGTCTTCCTACAAACCAAAACACTGCCAAACATTTTTGAGCTCGCGGTCCCGAAAATCAAGGAAATATCAGAGGTCAAGGCACAAAACCCAGAAAAGTGCAAACACAGCCCCTGTAGGGTTGGACACTGGCCGAGACTTTGATCGGCACTACAACCCTGATCCTGGTTCTGGACCCTTGAACTTTCATTTCAAAGAGGCACAGACAGAAGGAGATGACCACACACACACACTCACCACTCAGAGGTTCGAGCAGCGATCGGCAACTTCTGACTGAAAATGAAATGGCCAGACACTGTGTCTCCAAGTTTGGGTGTTTGACATTCCTTTTGCGTGGGGACAGCTGGTTTCCTTGTATGTCCAGGCCCAGCTTTGAGCTGGTCCTTGTCGCCTTGGTCTGTCTGTTCCTTGCAGTATAACTGCAGGATTTGGCTTCAGTGCAGCACACTTAGCATGTAGGCTACTGTGGGATCCTGCAACAACACCATTTACGGACAATTTCGAACCTGCACAGCGGGTTACACAACGTCCTGAACCCAATGCAACATTCGCACCTTCTGCCCCACAGGGACGGGAGCTGCATGACCGGGATCTCCGGGGCCGCGCCCGCCTCCGCCTCCCATTGGACGACGAGCCGGGATAACAGCACCACGTGGGTCGTTCCGTGCACGTGCGAGAAGATCCCCCACATGGTAGGGTCACGTGCTTCCAGTAATGTCACGTGGGTGCAACACAGTCGTCTGGAGATTTTTGGCGCGTTGCCCAAGGAAGCAGTCCTTGATTCAATTGTTCAACTAAATTTTGGTGTACGAAATGATGCCCTTGAAAAATGAGTTTTTGGGTGAGTCCACCGGAAAGAATGCACCTGGATGCAAAATATGCTGTGTGACGTAGAGTTAGAATGGACGAGGCAGTGCTCGTGGACCTTACGTATGTGTGTGTGGTTTGCGATAGCGTGTGTGTGTATGTGTGTGGCTTCCGTGTGTATGTGAGGTGTGTCTTGTATGCGCTGTGTGTGCGTGTGTGTTTGTGTGTGAACTCGTGTGTGTGTGTGTGTGTGTGTGTGTGTGTGTGTGTGTGTGTGTGTGCTTGTGTGTTTGTGAGGGCGATGATGCCGGCATGGACGCGACGCCTGACGCATCTCAGGGCGTCAACGCCCACGCTTCCATCAATCCGCTTACAGTTTGCAAGTTGCTTGGTGCGAGAGGAGGCGACACTTCCAGGGGAGTTTCGACTCCTATCAGCCGAAGTTTTTCCAACGCAGGGTGTGGGCGTTGGTGTGTGGGTGCAGGAGGAACGCCACACTTTGACTGACATTCGCGCTGTTTGGCCCGCAGGTACCCCGGGTGGGCAGGGAAATGCTCCACCTCGTGACCATTGTGAACTGAGCCCATTGCCGGAAAAAAATCATTCTAAAAGGTGCATATTTGCACAGCTTGAATTAACAAAAAGCAGTGCTCAAGGCAACTGCAGTGCGAAGTCCCTTGCGCCGGTAGTGTCGTTGATTCTTCCTTGTCCTCCTTGTATTCTCCGTGGGGGGTGGGGGGTCCACCAAGGGGGAGGGGGGTCCAGTAGGGGGAGGGGGTCCAGTAGGGGTGAGGGGGAGGGGGAGGGGGTTGGGGGAGGATGAGGGGGCAGGGGACATTTCATCCACCTTGCCATATACTGCACTACCACATGCTGCCTCGCCCTAAAGGGAATTCGCACAACAAAACAAAGAATGTGAATAATGTTCAAAAGGATGGGATGTCTGTTATGCAGGAGCATACACGTGTAAGCTGAACAATCAAGGGGCAGAATATTAGCCAGACGCTCTTGTCAAGGATGTCGAATTGATCCTGATCCACAAGCTGCACACGTGCATTTCTGCCAAAACATCAAGCACATCATGAAAATCAAACACACCACCTTGCTGTTGCTTGAATAATGTATGGGCCTTTTTGTGCAGTATATTTTGTCACACACGCACCAAAGTAGTATTAGGGTCCGTTACTTGGTGCACACTTTACGTTTATTGTTCATATTTTTCAGGTTTTTTCATCGAAAGAAAGAGAATTGTGTGTATCTACATCTCGAATCACCTTCAGCTTA
>JAAUXT010019255.1_pt1 | contig 26061 bp, 19 predicted proteins | sample 7278171 | NCBI WGS metagenome assembly JAAUXT01 (sample SAMN14350112, study PRJNA611818) | marine sediment metagenome | isolation source: surface marine sediment (1.8m) | place: French Polynesia: Moorea | collected 2018-08
GTCAGGGTCTGGGTCAAGGTCTGGGTCTGGGTCTGGGTCTGGGTCTGGGTCTGGGTCTGGGTCTGGGTCTGGGTCTGGGTCTGGGTCTGGGTCTGGGTCTGGGTCTGGGTCTGGGTCTGGCTCTGGGTCTGGGTCAGGGTCTGGGTCAAGGTCTGGGTCTTTGTCTGGGTCTGACAGTTATGCTTTGCGTGCAGAGTTCGCCCACTGCTCGGTTTGTTCGAACTGGCTCAAACTCAATCAGAATCTCGACCAAAGTGAAACAGTTCTTGAGAACCTGGAACCGATTGATTGAAAGAAAATTCAACTTTTGGGTTCCGGGTCATTCCAATGCAGGCAGATTGAAGCTTATTTTACCCAGCAATAGACATGGGAATTGAAAGAGGCCAGGTGAGATTGAGATAACAAAAATATTTCTGTTGGATGGAACACCGCGGAGTCGAGTCCTACAACTTCCAGACGCGACTCACGTTTCTCAGTTTCAGACGCAACCCCAGAATGAAATCCCCACCAATTAGCTTCCCGAGCCAACAGCAGTTCAAACAGCCTCCCACACACACGAGACGGGGAGGGTCTGAGGAACCGGAGAGGAGGATCTAACAGCAGTTAATCGCCTTGATATTTACTCAGACAAACGTTGTCTGAGGCAAAGAGAAGGAAACGCGTGTTTCACACCACACGCGTCACACAAAATATATTTCTGAAGCTGCAGTATCGGGTACCAACATGGATCTGATGCACAAAGAATGCCTGTAGCATGGTGTTTTGTCCTTCGCGTGGTGTTTGCTCGCACAACCGTCCTTGGACCACGCGAAGGCGAAACGAGACGCCCTTTGGCTGAAGGAGAACACGCATCATGGCTCACGCACAACACACAAAATGCGGCTTGAATTGCCGTATGACAAAAAGAACAGACAGGCCACGCATGATCGAGTTTGAGTACCATTGCTCAGCGTGACGCCTCCAACGGACGGGTCTGAAGACACGAAACAGACGCTGATTGGAGCAGCCGAGTCATTCTGGAGTGAAATCCTATCATCTGTATGTTGTTCTGAATCTCGTATCCAGACTTTGAACACCATGCAACAGATTCAGAGTTGGAGGAATGCACGTGCGGATCCAGGTTCAAAATGCCCTGGGACTGTCCACGTCAGTTCAAATTCAGGGAAACTTTTTGCTTGGTTTCTCCTGTCATGATTCTATTCTCCTGAAACCCACAGTACTCCAACACTGCAAAGTATATTTCGCCAATTCCTTGTCTGGCAGATATTGTTCTGTCTCACAGTCAAGTTACTGGTCAGTGCCCGATGTTACCCACCCTGAGAGATCCAGACCCAGGATTTGACCAAAGGGAACCAACCCTGGGTACTCAAACGTCGTGCGTGGTTCTCTTTCTCAAGCCCCTGGATCAAACTCGGCCGAATTCATCTGTCAGAGATGCACGTACCCTCGTGGACCCACCCCACGGGAGAGGGCCAGGAACCACAAGCAGAGCCTCCCAAAACCTGACCTCAACCGGAGATAATTGACGTCGGGGTGTCGGAGAAGCTTCCGGCGGGAAGAAGCTCGTCTCTGGCCTTTCCCTCCCCGCGGAAGAGTCGGAATCGGAGTCGACTAATTGGCACGTCGCGTCAATCGCACAGCGCGCTGCTGAACAGTGTGTCCAGATGCCTGTCTTCATCCAGGGGTGGATCCAGGGGTCAAGGTTATCCTCCAGTGCGTCCAGAGGCCGGGGCCTAGATCCTGTCCGATAAATACATTGCTCACTGGCCCACTTCCACTGTAGTCCATACAAGGCTTTTGCCTTTGTTTTGCCTGACAAAGGCGAATTGAAAGAGGAGAACGTCCCTTTCCCTGGGGCACCCCATTTAGATTAGTTTCGCAGCTGGTGTCGGATTTCCAGAAGCTCCAGCATGAGTCTGGCCCAGAATCATTACTGCACAATGATTGACCTTTGCCTGGTCAACCCGATCTCATACAGATGAGACTTACATGTAGTTTCTGCGCAAGTCAATGTCAGCTGAATGCATGGACTCACTTCATACATTTTCTTCCCTTCACGACACTGTCTCAATCCTGCATGATGAGTCTTACTCGCGCTGAGATTCCTCAGTCCCCACAATAACTGACACGCCGCATTCAACCATTTCAGATGATTGCTCAGGAAGAGAGAATCCTCCTGAGAATAGGGAACCTGAGTCGCTATTGTTCAGGAGAGAAGCTGAGCAGTGTTAGACTGGGTGCGTCACGCGTTGAGTCCCTGTGGGGGGGCTTTGGGCGTTGCATCCTTGTGCAGGTCTATTGGCGCTGCGTTCCTGCCCAGGTCACTAGGAGCTGCGTCCATTGAACAGGTCAATGGGTGCTGCCTTCCTGCACAGGTCAATAGGTGCTACGTACTTCCCTCAACAGGTCAATTGGCACTACATCTTTGCACGAGTCAATGGGCGCTGTGTCCCTGTCCAAGTCATTGGGTGCTGTTCCCTACACAAAGCAACGGGCGCCGCGTCGTTGCGTCCGCGTCGTGTGACGCACACAGTGTGGCACGGGCATCTAATGAACAGTGGCTCTCAATGATCATTAGGCAACTCCAAAAGAATCGTGCGAAAAGCAACAAGGCGTGTAGTGTTCCACCTCATTCCAACGCACGTTCACGTTTCTTCGTTTCTCATGTCGACTTTCCCACGAAACAGAAGAATGGAAAATTTCACAATGACAATGGTGGGGGGGGGAATCCTATGTGGGAGAACAATGTCATTTGCGCCTGCAAAACGAGAGAGGCTGCAGTTGACCCAACCACCTTCCAATCCCACCCACTCAAGGACAACACACCAAAATCTCCCGTTTTATTGTCGGCTTTGAGACAGACCTGCAGAAACATTATTTTCAGCAGATTATGCGCAAGTTATTCAGGTGGATGGTCTGAGATTTCCCTGTTGCCCGTATGTGTGTCGGAATTGCTGCGGAGATTGCTGTGTGATTGGTAATGAGGGTCATTTCCCAGTGGGGGCCCCGGATACAATGCGATACGGTGACAGTCCATTCTGCGACCTGCAGCAAACCTGACTGAGGCTTGGGGGAGGCGGGGCCGCAGCGCCGTCTGTGTGTGTGTGTGTGTGTGTGTGTGTGTGTGTGTGTGTCTGTGTCTGTGTCTGTGTCTGTGTGTGTCTGTGCTTGTGTGTGCGTGGGTGGGTGTGAGTGTGTGCAAGTGAGTACGTGTGTGCGTGCATGTGCGTAGGTGTGACCTGTGTCTGTCCCTGTTTCTGAGCTCAGTGGTTCCACGAGTGATACAGTTGTCGCAGAACTCGATCTGAAACAACAGTCCTGTGGGTCCCGCATTTTGAGCTGATACGTGCAAGATAATTGTTCCCGATGAGAGTCAGGCTCATAGCAATCTGAGACAAGGGCGAGCACGCGCATGAGAAGCTGCAGTGGGGAGGTTGTGCACGGCCACAATTTCCAAACACGTGGTGCCCCAATTTCCAGATCGGTGCCACAGACAGCCAAACTTGCTGTGAATTTGCACTGAAAGCCAAAGACAAGTGACCTATTGGTTTCTGTGTCACTGATCTGACAATTGGGGCACGTCGGGAAAGGACTGTACGTATTTGGTAAACCTCGCCAATGTCCGAGGCAGAGAACCAGAGAGTGGACGAGGCAAGGAAAAGTCCGCCAAAACCCACTTTCATGGGCGTCTCTGTCGTGGTCACAAAATACTCTTCAACTGAGTCTCTCAGAGAGAAGTGAACTTCATGCAGCAAGGACGGCTCCATCTGAGCACTGCCGATTTCCCGCACAGCGAGGACGGCGCTGTGTGCTCCCATGTGGCTGGCCTCCTGCCCCTACATCAGGAAGCAGACATCGCGAGGCTCTCTGAAGGCCTGACCCCTGGGAGTCAGCTCTGACCCGGATGGAGCATCCAAGCCTCAGTGCAGATATCCAGGGGCGGATCCAAGGTGGACTGACACATCATGGACCCCCCCCCCCCGCCATCTTGCACAACATGACCAAAATGTATTTTTCTCATTGTATCAAATGTTTCAATATACGAGGCAAGCCCACAAAATATCCGCTGCGCCACAACATCAAGACTGCAGACCTGCATGCACTGGAGAAAACCTGCACAACCCTCATATCAAAGAAGGAATCATACCCCTTGACCAAACCCTGGCCCCGCCCCTGCCCTGACCCCTCGGAAATCGCCAGCTCCTGACGGGGCCTGATTTGCGGATGTCATGCTCACGGATACGAGGTAATATCCAAAAGTCCTGTCCAACATGTCATGACCATGGCACCATCGTGACTACACACTCACATTTGTGCACAATGACCTGGACCGCGATTGACGCCTGAGATCGCTCAACATAACGGACAAGAGTTTTGGATATTACCTCGTATCCTGACAGCCTGTCGTTTGTCGGCGGGTTCGCACTGGATACGACGAGGTCACTGTTGGCTCTTCAGTTGTTTGTACACATGTCCCCTGCGCTGCTGGAAGACTGAAGACGGAATGCAACAGGACAAGATTCGAGGGTGCAAATTAACATCGTATCAGTTTGGGAGTTGCCGCAGCAGATTTTGAATTTGACGAATTGGATTTGTGCGGCACTGAAAATAGGAACCAAATCGACCCCGACGCGTTGATCGCGTCATTGACGCAGCGTTTGACGCTTCCTGGGTGAACCCAACCCAAACCTGTGAAATCCTCTTCTGGAGAGGAAACACGTGACCGTTTCGCTGCAGGGCCCGTCACGTGATCTGCCCCTAATTCCGGTTCCGCTGCGGGCAGCAGCTGATCTGAAGAGCGCAGCCAAGGCCAGGCTCCCACCGGATGCGTAACGTAAGGGTTCAGTCACTCGTGCAGAGATCACTGGGAGATCGCGTCACCCTGTCAACATGAAAATGGTCATATTTTTGCAAGATAGTTATCGAGCAAAAATAGGATCATTTGAATGTTGACAAGTGATGTGATCCAGTCAACTTCTGCTCTAAGTGACTGAACCCACGTCTACCACAAGAGGAGTGACAAGACTGGGAGATCATGTTTTGCTGAGCTACATTGAATTCAACAGAGGCAGCCGGCTGAGGGTGGTGGACCCCTGATTCATACCACCTGCGCCAGCGCACCAAGGACAGCATGACGACATGACACTGTGCGCCAGCTCACGTTTGGGTTGGTACCCTGAGAAAATGATGGTGGTGTGTGGTGCACAAGCTGGCGTATCAGTGTGAACTCAACCGTATGCCTGCATGAGACCCATTTTGGAGCGCTGTGACCTTGGTGTGCATGTGCGCTGGTGCACCCGGTGTGAATGAGGGGTGTTTGATGCCAGATCAGGAAAACCCCCAAATTTTGAACACTGAACACGTGCCTTGCAAAGAAAGGTACCAGTTGTTTTGTGTTGTGTTGTGTTGTATGGACTCATATCAACATCGAGAGATTTTTTCGTGCCCCTCTGCTCTGCACTTTTGTGACTGACATATTCTGAACATTGAATTTTATAATGTGAACACGCCAACAGACCAACCGACCAACACTTCAGACTGACACTGCGAACCACAGGTGGTTTCACACCAGACGTGACCCATGCACTTCGCACCCTCGTCCTTGGCGCCCGTCAATGAACGCTTCAGGCTTTCACATTGGTGACGTGCGGTCGTTTTTGACGTCAGCGTCAAAATTTGACATTGGAGAGTTTCAGCACAATTTGCCAATGTAGACGTAAACGTACATATCTCTGCAGTGTCAATCTCTATGTTCTGATGGGTACTACATGTGGCAAGAATGTAACTTTCATCACTTTCATGTCATGGGGTGACATAGCACTCCCTCAGGAAGTTCAGATAAATTTTTATCTCCAAATGTTGCCCATGCTGTGGACATGCAAGAATTACAGAAAGCAAGGTTTTGTTCAAGAAACTGCCAAGAAACTAAACAATAAATGTGTCTGTTGCAATTGCAAATGCTGAAAATAGAGCTACGTGTACGTCTGCGCTTACGTGATTCTTGCTGAAACTCCCTATTGAACATTGAACCCAATGGTGCAATTTTTGACGTCAGCCCAAACAACGACCGCCCGTCACCCAATGTGAAAACGCCTTCACTTGACGCGCCCAATGTGAGGCAGCCCTGACCCGGGGCTGTCTGCACTAATTAGCACGTCCTGCTTGACAGCTCTTCGCGCAGTTGCCATGTTCCGCCGGGTCTGGCTTCGTCGATCTGACAACTCCGGCTTCGCTGTCGACCGCCGAGCAGGACGTGAAGCGGGATGTTTTCGGGGGTGTTCTCCTAGCTGTAGTCAGGATCCGGTGTAATGAAATGGCCAGACCCCAGAAACCAGCAGACCCCGGTGTTTGATCAGTGTGTGCAGGTCATTTGGCACCTGTCACTCCAAGCCTTGATTTCACTCAGAGATGTGACCCGGGGTCTGGTAATTTCAGCACGCACCCTGAAATGACCACCCCGGGTCTTGAAAATTCCCGGTTTCCTCATTTCATTCCACCGGACTCGGGGGAGGGAGATCCGACCCCGGCCCAGTTGATTCACGTGGGGAGATAGCCACAGGTCAGTCTGACCCGAGAACCATGTGCTATGTGCTGACTCCTCACCTCAGCTGTGGAGACTGGGTTCGACCACCTGAACAGCGGTTTGACCTTTGACCTTCAGAAGCTGACAAGGTTCTGATTGTGATTTGGTCCTCAGGGCCGCAACGACCATGCAGGTCCCGGCTGAAGTTTGGTTCTGTTTGGGGGAGGGGGCGGGGGGGGGGTTGAAGTAATCCCAGCTTCAAAATGATTTACGGATGAAGCGCGTGGAAACTTGCGCCACAGGCGCATCATTTGGAAGCTGAGGTCGGGTGCAGGTCTCTCTGAGAGCCTCGAGTTGCCACCAAATTCTTGCTGCTGTCTCGGCCTCTCCCAATGAAACTTCAAAGTGAGTGATTTCTATTCCAAGCGAAACAGCTTTGCGTGATTGGAATCCTGATTAAGGAGAACCATTCCTTTTGGCTGAGGTACCGAATCGGCTGAAATTCAAACAAGGCAGACCAGGTGGCGTGGTGTTTCTTTGGTTGATTCTGAAGCAATTTTCCAAAGCAGGAAACTCGTTGGTGGCAGTTTACGCGCTTGATTCCATCCCAATGTCAACAATTCGTGTGCTTTGCATTTGAACTGCCTTGTTTTGCGCAGCGACTTCAGCGGTGTGCAAAAAACAGCTTTGCTCGCACTGAGGATCGTAGTGTAGAGCGGTTCGAGAAACACGCAACACGGTTTTCACCTCCGTTATCAACATTCGCAAATTCACACGTGCTTTTGTCATTTTCATACATATTTCAACCTGACATTGTTCAAACGAGAGACAGGCGATCATCTCATCACGAATATCGAACCGTGTGACCCTTTAACAAGTCCTGTCTTCAACAGAACGGATCTCCAGCGGATCCTGGGGTCGTGCAACTCTTCTATGGACCCCACAAAATAATCCAAAATTTCCCCTCATGTTTATGGCAAGCTGTTTGAACATATTTTTGGTGTTTGAGCACCCGTGATGTTTGACACACACATACACACACACACACACCTGCATCCCTGCTACACACACACATTCGCACACACACACACACACTGGACTCCATCCTGGACACACACATGCACACACAAACACACACATACAGGCACACGCACAGGCACACACACCACACACACGCACACACACACTGGTTTCCTTCCTGGACACACACACGCACTCTCTCTCTGTCTCTGTCTCTGTCTCTGTCTCTGTCTCTGTCTCTGTCTCTGTCTCTCTCTCTCTCTCTCTCACACACACACACACACACACATGGATCCGCCAGCATGAACCCCACGTGGCGAAGCCGATACTCCCCCAGGGACCCGATCCTCGTGCTGATCAATCAGCATCGACCCGTGTCGCACGTTCCCTGCGACTCCGCTTTTGTGTCGCAGAAGCTTCACACGCGTGTTCACGAGCTCATGTCAATTTTCCGTCAATGTTGAAGAACGGAATACAGTAGATTTAATGAATTTGAGGCGAAGCTTGGGAATCAATTAATCTACTATTTTTGTTGTTTCTTCTGGCTTTTGGCACAAGTCATTTCAGTTCGCAGTGGAAAAGTGTCAAAGCATAAATTTATGAGTGACAACTGCACATCACTTGTTCAGAATCCCTGTTGAAAACAATGGTTGTCCCTGACAACGTGCCAGAAAGCGAATCCTGGTGAAAGATCTGGGCTTTGGAGAAACTTCTCTTTTGCTGTGAAAAAATGACTTTTCGTGCGTTGACATCATGACGTCAAACTCTCACCAGTTTTCTTGCGAACAAATATTGTGTGGTCAGAAAGTTCAGTGATAAAAAAACTTGTTGATATCTTTTCACCATTCCCAAATAAGGTTGATCTCCGGCCACAGAGCTGCTCCGGAACACACGCACCAGAATCATCAACTTCGCAATTTCAACTGTCACAGAGACCTGGCCGCCTCATTTTGGCCGTTTCCGGACTTCATTCCGCCCACAGCGGGTGGGCGGGAGACGCAGCGCGAAATGACTTCAGATCTTTGTGCTCGACCCCTATGGTCGGAGGAAATTATGGACATGGTCGGGTTCGCCCCCGCTGCCGGATACAGATCGGAGAGGATCCAGGGGCCTGAGACCCTCAACATTCCTTCAACAACCCTGTGGGCACAAAGCCAAAACTTCATTGCAAAACTTCATTGTTGTGGAGGTGAGTTCACACACTTGAAAAACAGTGTCTGTTCAATCACATGGCTCTTTTCTCGTCCAAAGGGTCTCGAAACGTCGTCGTGCCTTTTCCACCCGCACGACCAGACTTCAAATTTTCGAAAGTATTTGGTTTGGAAGTTATGATTGGTTGATGTCTCCTCATCATTTTCCTGGATCAGCTCCAAACTATGAGACTGTTGACACCTGGATTACCATGTTGATTTACGATTCCACGTTATTGGGAAAATTGTGAATACGGAATGTGGTGGTCGCCACCGAGGCGCGAAGGAACCCACGTGGCTCAGCGCCGGGACTCTGCTACCCAACCCAGCGTGCAGAAAAAATACGTTCCCCCTGCCAACAGCCTTTCTTTATTCATGAGGCGTTTACACGCTGGGTGCATCGGGTCTGTGTGGATTCGGTGGTCACTGATGCAGCTCATTGGCTCGTGCTGGGACGCAACACGTGACACATCCAGCGGGGCCTGGAGCTCAGTTCTTTCGGTGCGTGGTCTTCAAGAGCGAAGTCCCCATGGCTTTGGCTGCTGCCTTCCTGTCTGCCTTTGTTGTTGCTCTTATCTCATGCTAAATGCGGTTTTCATTGCAATACTGTGTTCATTGCGCGAGCAAGTGTCGCCCAACGTAGCGTAACGGCAGAAGCCACGTGCACGAAGTTGAGGATAACACACATTGTTCTTGTACCCCCAAATGGAACAGAAATGAGTTCACCTGGGCACATTCACAATCTGACATTTACCACAGCCAAACGCCTGACAAATACACCAGGGTCGAGGCATTCAGTGTGAAACCCGTGTGGGAAGATCTCCACAGCCCCTGACTGCAGGAATCCTCATCTTTAGAGCACCTGACGCTATCTGCAGAAAACAGCTTGTAAGAAAAGCAGAATGAAAGGCTCACAGCACGCGTCATTGACTCAAAGAAAGAGACTCCAGGAACTCCAGTCTTTGATCAACAAACTTCTGAGGTTGTTTCTGTTCTTCCTTCAGTGTGTGGGAAAGGCAGGTACAGTTCACTGAACCTTGCTGCCTCCAATACCTCCACACATTGAAGGCCATTGAAAGGCCACGAGCCTCATCAAAGGACTGTTTTGAAGGAAGTGACAAGACACGGCATTTTTCCCAGACACGCTGCACCCGAGGAACTTTGATGAGTGCCTGGCCATGTCAGGTTCAACCCAGGTGACAGAGATGTCTAGCCTTTTCTATTTTCAGACAACATTACGCAGAGCAGGACTGCGTTTCCACTTTCAGAACACAAGACCTTCTCGGATGCGTTTGGTGAGGATGACGAGGTTTAGCAGATTCCCTATGATCCCAAAGCAGCAGAGCCCGGGGATGAAGACGTTCTGACTCCAGTCATGGAACTGCCATCCGGAGTCCGGGACCTCGACGGCCACATCCACCGTCGCCGTCGCTGGGTCCAGGGTCGCGTTGGGGACCCCACCACCACCGTCATCCAGGGGCGCGTACGAGAGGTTGGAGGGACCCGCCAGGTCCCCTGGGGGCTGAGGCGCAAAAGCTCCACAGATCCACTCCATGTTTGCGCGGGTCACTTCCATCGTCACCACGACCAGCGTCAAGACTGGACTCAGGTCCTCGCCTGGTCAGTTCAGTCCCAAACAGCGGTCAAGACTGACCTTGGGTCAAATTGGGTCAAATTAATGTCAGATCAAAAATCGCTTGAAGTTAGGGCCCCCATACTTAGTTCCGTTTTTGTTGGTCACGTGTGCGATCGTCACGTATCAGGCATCATGGTCGGTACTGGCCCTTCAAACGTGCTTCAGCGAACAAAGTGAGACGATCCTCAACGACACATCCCACTCACACACTTGCAATCGTCAAGTGGAGTTTCAGGTCAACTTGGCGATATCGTCACACACGATATCGTGTCGTCGCGCAGAATGTAGGTCAAGTTTGCGACAGCATCAGTGCGCAAAGTCAACTTTCACGGCGTGGATCTATTTCCCTTTTAGTACGCGCTCCTGGACAGGCCCTAGTTCACTGTAAACATCCGTGATGTGATGCAGTTTCTCCTCCTCAACAGGACTCTCCAGACCACTCCAGTCAGTGGCCTCCGGCTCCTCGACCTTCACGTGTGTCCGCGCCCGAAGGCAGGAAGGACCTGCCGGCGTCACGCGTCCCCTCTCCGGCGTCGTTTGGTCGTGATCCGCGAGTGAAAACACCACATCCAGGATGGTCGGACGACTATCTCCTTGTTGTGTTGTTCAAAGTTTTGTTGCAGTCATTGAGAACCTCCGAGTCCTGTTTTTTCTTGAGTCTGTTCAAAACGCTGTGTGCAACAACACAAACTTGTCAACCAGACTCCCTTCAACCTCTTTGAATTCAGTTCACTCCCAGGTTCACTCACCCCTGTCAGTCCGATCTGTTCGTAAAACTCCACTTTGCATTTGAACCAATTTTTGATTGGTGGCCCTGTACCAGAGATACAAAAATCTCCGTCTGTGGCGTGCCTGTTTCTCCCTGGTATCCGTGCCACGTGACGTCTCCCCTGTATCGGAGTATCCACGTCTTGACAAAGAGACTAAACTCCACAGCAAAGTCTCTCTCCGTGAGACTCGACAGAAAAGTGACTCCTCAGCGAAGCCACGCGCTTGATTCACGAACGCACTTGTCACGTGCAGCTTCTCTCGGGTCGCGGAACCGTCCGACTCCAACTCGTGAAGCAGCTTCTCCTGGATCTACCTTTCACGCTTCGAGGTCCCAGAAACACTCAGCGGGCGAGGAACCTGCCTTGACTCACGTGTGTGGGAAGCGCTGCCATGTCCCTGACAAAAAGGCAAGGAGGCTTTTCTGTGTTGAGTTTGTGCACTGGATCCTGGATCTGCAATTCGATCCTGGATTCCTATAAAAACACTCTGGAACTTCATTGTGCACCCAATATTGCACGCCAGAACACAAAAAAAAATCAATTCCATCCTGGTTCCAGAATGGAAGCCTTGGTGTAGATTTGTCCCTTTGGATGTACAATCGCATGCCGGATGCACTGCTGCACCCTGGATCTGAGAACAACAACCTCCGTGTCTTTTGATCCAGGGTTGCACCTGAATCCGCTTTTTTGGACCCTGGAACCTCTTTGCTCACAGGTCCCTGGACACACGAATAGAGTCTGCGTCGCACATCCCGGGCGGTTTCTTGGAGTCTGAAAGAGAAACACGCGGGAGCTTCAGGTCCAATTCGCTGTGGTTATTTGAGACCATTAGAGGTTCCTGAAGCAGAAAATGGAATTTAAATGGAAAGTGTCCAGCACAATGTCCACGGGCCTGGTGTGCTGGGCTGTAGTTTATGGGGTAATTTCAATGAACATGCGAATTCGTGTTCACATCCAAACCGTTCCAAACGAATGTCGGATCCAGAGGCGTCTGTCTGACCCGCACGAAAACCCAGAAAATTTCGCCAGTTTCTCCGAAAAACAAGGAACCTGTGACACAGTTCTGACTTGTGTCCTGGTCAACTTCTGTTTTTCAAATTGGGGTCTGACACCCCGCCCCGCCCCGAAGTACTTGTCAATCGTAAGCATGTGGCATCCATGGATTGGCACAGACACGCAACGCTTGACGCGTCCAATGTGAAACAGGTCCAGGACGTATTGCAAGTTTCCAAAGTGGAAGCCAGCAAACAAAATACTGTAGAAACAAAATTACCAATTCAATTGAACAAGTTGAACCTCCAAAGACGAAGCACAATGAATTGAGTTGTCAAGGTGGGTGCCTGCGGGGAGGAAAGATGTTCCCACGGAAAGCTGAACCTGGACAGAAAGTCTGCCCACTGCGCGTCGTTTGTGTTGTTTTTCCCCACAAAACAGTGTTTCCAGAACCACCATTGACATTTCGATAGTTGCAGGCTGTGATACCTACACGTGGACATTTCATCCACAGAGAGAATACATTTCTTCCTGGTGAAATCCCACGTTTGCGCAGTTTTCCCTTTTGTCAACAGATCTACGTATAATGAGCCGTGTGTGATGCATTTCAGCACCTGGTCTTTGCCGCAAAACTCCCTGAAGCATCAATCAGTCTGACACCAACTCACACCAAAACAAAAAGACATCTTGGGGAAACACACTGAAGTGCTAAACCTGCAGTTCTTGTCACATTGAAGCACGTTGGTGCATTCCAAGCAACAGGGCGAACATCATTGAACAAACGAGAATTTGGGGACCAAAAGAGCCCAGCCTCAGTCACCCCGATCAAAGGGTCATTAGGTTGAAAGTCCCATGGCCAAAGTTTTAATGGGGCAACACTCTCAACTGATCTTCCCCTTGGAGTCAAGAGGCATCGAATTGGTACCCAGACCCTGCGAGAGAAACCCCAACACAAGGCGAAAACCCTGATAATCACAGGGATTTCATTCCGTCAGAGAACGATTGGGTCACGCGACCTGCATTATCCACTTGTTGTCCTTTCGATCCCATGTTTTGTATTCACAAAGGCGAGACATAAAATGGCTTTATTCATGAACTTTCAAAGAAATGTAATTTGCTGAAACCTGTTGATTGCACAATACATCTTCCCTTGTTGTCTTGTGGTGCCGCTGGTGTCATCGTGGGTCCCTGTTTGGGTTGTCAATAAGAACTTGCAGGGGTTGATCCAGGGTCCCAAAGTCGAAGACCAGTTCACGGGATGCGGACTTCGCAGAAACTCAAATTGACCTCAAACCAACCGTACAATGGGCCAAATGTTCATCCATATGATGAGTGACAGTTCAACTCAGAACCTCTGTCAAAAGTCTCACCACCAGTAGATCTACCCTGTGGGTTCAATCGATGGATTTGAGCCGTGCGGATGCTGTCCAGGTTCTTCTGGAGATCATTCGGTCTTGGATGTAGTAGAATCCAAGACAGGTGAGTTGATGAAGATGCAGGAAAGACAGAGATGGAGAGAGGCAAGAGAGAGTAGGGAGAGACATATACTGAGATACAGAGTGAGAGATGACGGAAAAGAGAGAGACTGAGAAAGACAGAGAGGAGAGAGAGAGAAGATGAAAAGATCCAAAGTATCCCCGCGGACACCACTTTGACCCCTGATCTCAGTGAATTATGCAGTGAGCAGCGAATGATGACAGAGACATCCATCGTCTGGTCTCATTGCAGACTGACAGACTAATTTGGGAGCGATGGGCCATTGGTCATCCACTGGTCACACCCTGGTCAGCCACTGCATCATGGCACGATCGAGTGCCTCAGATCCTTGTGACCTCGTGTTGAGTTGTGACTGCCAGGTCAAGGCACATTTCCTTATGACCAGATGTTGGAGCAGTGGGTGGGTGCCGTGGGCAACGAACACAAAGAAGTTGACAGGTTTGGTTCACCCCGGCACACAAGTTGTTTGTTCGAAAAAGCATCTCGGTCATTGGTTGATTCCTGTTCGTTTGTACATTTTGGTCAAGGGGTTGGTCAGTCACACACGGCAGTCGTAAAGGACAGTGGCCATTCCCAGTCTCTTCACCAGGACCTCTCTGCACTGAGGCAGACACTGAGAGACAATAACAGGTTGAAGCAGATTTTGTGTGACAGATCCGACGTGTCTCAGACATGTTTTTCTTCTTGTGACCTGAATAAGGAAGCCCTCTTCCCACGCTGAGCGAGACAATTAATCACACCAGACTTGTTAAACGACAGATGTTAGGGTCTTTGCAACTTCGGGCAAAACAAACAAGGGGGAACCAGGAAAGTTCTTACAGAATAGGAATGAGGCTGGGTTCACGCTGGAGTCAGGTGGCACCACACAAAAGACGTCAACTCGGACCTCATCATGGTCCAGGCATGTTGCGTTGTTGCTCAAGTCACGTGGATGCCATGCGTGACGCATTCTTTGGACCCCGCGCTTGTGCGCGTGGAAAACAAGCGGAGTTCCGCTGAGCGGATTTACCCATTGTGTGATTGAGGATGTCCTCAACAATGACGACAACCCGAATAAACGACTTTTTCTTCAAAACAAGTGGGTGGCAAGGAAGTCGCAAAGGTGGTTCTCTGGTTCTCAGTTCCGTGAGGTGAAGAAAAGAACACCTGGGCTCTTCGTTGTTTGTGCTCCTGTGTCGTGGGCTCATGCATTGTGCAGGACGCCACATCCAACGCAACACATCACACTTGCTTCAGACTTGCTTCAGGACTAACTGTGAGTTTCGCAATCGGACCAGACAAAAAAGAACCCGAAGGAATCAAGTCCACTGTGTTCTGCAGCTGACAAAGGCTGAGAATCAATCCCCAAGAGCAGCTCTTTGTGAGGGTTTGCAGGATAATGGAAGTTATTTTCAGTGAATGGCCATTATCTTGATGAAGAATTTATTTTTACCAGGACACTTGTTGACAAGAATTGGGTCCAGTCAACCAAAGGTAATTTTGGGGTTGCTTTTGGTTCCAGATTCCTGTTGAATAGTTCCCAATGTCCACTCTGCCACCTGCAATTCTTGCCACACCACGCACCCAAAAGTGTGCTCACACACAGTGAAAAAGTGTACGCGGAAGGCTGAAAAAAACCCGGACGGCTTTGATTGAATGCTTCGCTTCCCCAAGACAAGGTTTGCTGTTTCCTGAGCAGATACGAGGTATGAAAGGATACTTATGAAATACCCATCGTGTAAACAACATGTTACATCCGTTTGTCTCTACAGTGTTTCCAAAATGTCAAGCTGTCCGTTCAGACATGGTTCAATGAACTGAAGGTGAAAGCAAGCAACACGCAATCCTGGCGTTTGCAGAGAAAACATCCAACTTGCACCTGCCATGTTCCTTCTTTCGATGTCTGGGAACAAAATGCAATCTGTCTGTCTGTCTGTCTGTCTGTCTGTCTGTCTGTCTGTCCATCAGTCTGTCTGCCTGTCCGTCGTGTGGCAGATATCGCATCTTCCAATGCGAGCGTTCCAGCTTTCGGTGAGGTGCTGAGTACTCTTATCTCTCTCTCTCTCTCTCTCTCTCTCTCTCTCTCTCTTTGTATCCCTCCCTTCTCGGCCTTTTCTCCATTCTTCAGTGAGACCCCCGGAGGTTCGATACAGTCCTGAGCGCAGAAACGTGTGAGAACCCTGACACAAAATGTTCTTGAGACGGCCTTTTCTCCATTGGGTGTGTGTGGTAAAGTGGAGCATATCTTCAGGTGCAAAGATTCCAGCTTCAGTTCTCCGAACAATCTGACACAAAGGCGATGAATTCTTCGCTCTCTGTGGGAACTGGAGACGTTCTTTCCCAAGTTGCTTCCTTCTCACTTAGCCTCGAACAAGAAGTCTTTCATTTGGTCAAGGCACTCTTGAGAACTGCGTCACGCAGTGAAAATCTTGGTGTGTATGTTACAGACTGAGGGTCAGAGTTCACTGGATGCGTCATGAAGCTAGATACAGGGAGAGACAAGAGAGAGGGACAGTGTGAGAGAGAGAAGAGAGAGGAGAGAGGGAGGAGAGAGAGAGAGAGGGGGGGCACAGAGAGAGAAGAGAAAGATGACAGAGAAGAGAGACAAGGGAGGGATAGAGAGAGGGAGAGATAAGAGAATGGCAGAGAGAGAGAGAGAGAGAGAGAGAGAGAGAGAGAGAGAGAGAGAGAGACCAGACAGACATGTTGTGTGCAGGTTGCCTCAGCGCCACGAGTGCACTCTTTCCTGTAAATGCCCATTAGTTTGATGAAAATTATCTTTTGTCATGCTGCTTGTTGACAAGAAGTTCGTCCATTCAAAGGAAAGCTGTTCTCAGGTCTTGTTTGATGCCGGCTATTTTTCGGAGATGAAAGTCTGTTTGCTATCACAGGAGCCTCAGGAAATCTTAATCAAACACGCGATGCACGCGGGGGGACGCAAACCGTGAAAACATAGACCCTGGGGTCGAATTGCTGGCTTCGAGCAATCCTGGTTCGAAATCAGCAGGTTCGGGTGAACGGACTTCTCCATTGACCTTCTTTCTGAGGTGCTTCAAATGTGTAAGGTACAACCCATATTCCCTGTGTGCATGCATGGAGAGCAGCTCATTTGGCATTGAGTAATTTGGCTGTCAGAGTCGAGGCACTTGTGCGGGAAGGAGGTCAAGTACCGCGGAAGTGAGTGAGACACATCAGCGTCAGGCAGGGATCGTCAGGGGTGGACGCAAGGGTCCAGTCGAGGATGCCCCAGATCTGTTTGGCAGGTCGAACCGTCATTCACGTTCAGTCATTGTGTGCAAAACAATTGACTAAATCTGCTCTGCTGTGGCTCTTTGCAGTCAGTGTAGGATTGGGGCATTGCGGCCCAAGGCTCTGCCCTCACCTGGATCCTTTCAAGGCGACAATTAGCTTAACAATTGGCCTTGAAGAACAGAACATGAAGTGTTTCCTGCTCTTGTAATCACAGACGAAGTCCTACAACGGCTTGGACGTGCCCACGTCAGCAACGACTGCGAAACGTGCACCATCTGCCGACCATTCCGTTGTGACGAACTGCCATGTGCAACACTTGCACTGACAGGCACACAGGCACACCTTCAGACGTCATCAGTGGAAGACTCTAAAAACTATAAAGAAAAACAAACCTGTCCGTGCTTCGTTGTTTGTCTTTAAACAAAATATGTTGCGCAGTGTCCGTGAGAATCGTTGCCACAAATAGAAATATTTTCCCTGGTTGGTCGCACCCCATTTTGGACACAGTAGCCCCACCGCCAGAACCTCCTCCCTTATCCGCTGGAAACGTCACCCCTACCCCTGAACCGAAATCTTGGATCAGCCACCAGAGCTGTCGTTTGTTCGCGTGCGTCTTGAGAGCATGAATTTGTTCGAGCAATCAACACTATTGTTTTGCTTGTCCCGTCTCTCGGGATTGCCCCGCTGTAGAGGACAGAAAGGTGATTGAGCCGGACTCCCAGACAATGCACGTACAGTACATCAAACAAATTGCCTTTTCTCTTTGTTGCCTTTGGGAAAAGAGGCATCGCGTGATGTCGGCGCTGTCTGAGGAGCAAGCTTTGTTTCTCTCGAAGGGACACACACACACGCACACACACACTCACACACACACACACACACACACACACACACACACACACACACTGAACAGAGAAGTAAGGCGCACGCAGTTGAAAGTCTAATTCAGGCAAGTTCCATGTTTTACTGGTGCATGGGGCAGTCAATTGTGTTGGCTCATCACATTTAGCACTGTGAATTCTGAGTGTCAGCAATGCTTCAATCCGACATGTTCTGTTGCAAACTTTATTTTTATGACAGCTTGAACATGGCAGATACTGGTTTGCAAGACGAATCGCACTTCAAAGAAGACGTGAGAAAATTCAAACAGCTTCCTCGAATGAACACCGTGTGGGGATTTTGCCGGTATTCACTTGACTCCCACAAAACTGACTTTCCCTTGCGTCTTCTTTCGCTTGTAGAAACTTTGATCCAGGTGCTCTTGAACAAGAGAAGGCGCTTCGGTAACAAGTCCCCTTTTTCTCGAGATCCTGTCAGACTCAACATTGAAATTCCTCGCTGTCCCTTTGACCCCCCCCCCTTTGATCACTGAATGTGAGATTCCCCAGCGCAGACGTAAAGAGGCTGCAGAGCAAGGTTCGAGCCTTCCGGGACCGTCCCTCAGACAAGTCGTGCTCAATCGTCTTCTTTGAGGAAGATTTTTCATTTCCATTCCACCTCAGATCCCCATGTCACACGTCATGCACATTCTGTTTCAGATCTTTTGAATGAATGGTCTCTCAAAGGGGCTTCACATTAGCGCAGTCGACGTCAAAAATCAAGCGACCATTCCATCAATTGGGGTTTCCATATTGGGTGAAGTGTTTTTTGAGCTGACATCCACCGAAGTCTAACAATTCCACAATTCGCTTCAATGACGCCGACGTCAAAAATACGACCGCGCGTCACCCACGTCAAAACCGCTGTTAATAGGGAGGTTTAGTTGTAACACGTGCGACGTCCCCGTGCCACGTGTGACATGGCATTTCACCCTGGAAAATCTGTGCAATTTTTCTTTCCCCAGTAACTTGTTCTCAAAATATTTATCAACAATTATTTTTGCACAGACAGATTTTGCTTGGGAAACAGAAACTGTTTGTGAAAGGAAAAAGGTGTCTGAAATTTTGAACAAATTTTTAATCTTTCAAATTGAGAAAAACTGATTTCCAGCCTGTAATGCCACGTCGCACGTCCCATGTATGCCCTCCCACGTGTTGCAACTAAACCTCCCTAATTGTGTCGACCAACACGCACCAGAAAAAAAGACGAGCATCACAAATGTGAAAACTGCATTCGGGTGTTGCGTGAATCAGCTCATTTCGAGACAAAAGGAATGACTCGTTTGCTTGGGCGGCAGCGTTTTTTCCCGCACAACGCAAAATCAGGCAAAGCATCCAGACTGCAACAGATTGCAGTTCCCGTAAATATTTTGCAGCAAATCCGGTGATGAATGTGTTGTTCCGTTTCGTGGGGCGAGAGTCACATCAACGTCGCATCAACCTGTCCGACTCTGCCTCCGCACCAGCAGTTTATCGCCCTGTTGACCAACCCACTAATCCTTTCCAAGTACTCTGATTTCCCCTGTTTGAAAACAGGTTTCGAATGGCCCGTTTCACACTGGATGCGTCAGCAGGAGTGGAGATGAGCGCATTTCATATGGTGTTCCAATGAGGGGATTTTTTCTTTCTTTTTCAGGGGTTGTGGGGTGAGTCTGGGGACCCCTCCGAATCCGCCTCTGCTAATCTTAGCCCCAGAATTGGCATCAGCACAAGTTTTGCCAAATATGGGCATTGACCAAATCGGGCCGCCACTGGTGTTGCATCAGCCGTGTCTGGTGCGTGTGACTCACAGACCTGAGCACGTGTGAGCGGTGGAGCGCGCAGTGCAGCAGAGTGGCGCAGTGGAAGCGTGCTGGGCCCATAACCCAGAGGTCCGAGGATCGAAACCTCGCTCTGCTAATGCAATGTTTTTGGTCAGGGTTGAATGTGACCCACTCAAGTTTTTTCTTTTTCGCAAGGTTTGCGCAAAGACAGTGCTGGAAAAGTGCTTCTACAACTGTGGCATCTTGTCTCGCTGTTTGACCCTATTTACGACAGAGTGTGCGAGTGGCGCTTCTCACACTCAACTGAACATGATAGCATGTTGAACATGTGTACATTTGAGACAAGCTGCCATCATATTGTAGAAATGGCATGACACACCCAGTATTGTATGTGAAGCACCTTCCCACCACTTCAGACTCAAAAATTCACTCCAGTTTCGTAAACTCAACTGTCATGAATTTTTTTGTCTGGCGTGGTGGGAATAGCGCTTCTCACACTCTACCGGGTGTGCGATCCCTGTCACGAAACACGAGAATGTATTCTGCAAGGTACGTGCATAAACAGAAAGTGCAAGAAATACGAGAATGTATCAAGTGACACAGATCTGTCTTGCAACACTCGCATTTAGGTCTTCGCTGTTGGCTGACGTACACAATTCTTTTGTCGCACACAAATTGTCACTTTGACTTGATAGATTTACATCCCTTGAGGCACGTTGGCAAAACAAAAGACACGTGTGGACGAGTGCAGACAGATGAAAAAAACATCATGAAATATTCAGCGAGCGAAACTGACCTGTCCACCCTGATTTTTCTGGTGATTGTTTTCTCTGTCATTGCTTCTGAATGAGACTGGACGCGAATGGGGAAAACAACTGAGTTCATTTCCCATGAAGACCGTCAAATTGTGCAGAAAACAGGAAAACAATTTATTTTCAAGTCACGTGGCTTCTTTGTTTGGCTCTCGTGAAAATAAACTGTTGCTGCGAAATGTTCGTTTCTTGCCAACCTGCGGCAAACGCCAAATCTGAAATCTCTTAGACGCGCAAACGCACGGACACACCCGCGCAAACACATGTACTTTGACTTTTCCGCGATGAGCCAAACGTGTATCGGAATGTACATAAGCTATTCGCAGCAGTTCACCGGATAATAGCTTCAACCAGACAACTTCGTTGTGCTAAAATTTTGACGGTTTCCGTCTGATCTCAACATGACCCTGTGGAAGAATTTAGCCTCTTCGGGAATGGGCGAACCAACAGCTGTTCTGCTCAGATTTTGTGAACGTGGTTCAATTTTGATCAACCGTGCAAGAAGATTTCCACATCAAAAAGTTTGCAGCAAGCACCCATGCAGAGGCGAAAATCCGTTGCAACCCGGATCTTTCTGTAAATGCCCCAGCGAGATTGGCCCAGACATACGTTCCCGAAAACTATCAGCTGATTCGAACGAGGAACCTTTTGGAGTAAACCGCTGGTTCTTGGTGAAGAAGACGCAGGAAGACTTTGGAAACACCTTCTCCAGGCACATGACCACAAAGCTTTTGAAAATGCAATGGCAAAATCCCCATTTTCTAATCTCGTGTCTCGTACGCGTGCTCGGCAGTGGGATGTTTCACGCTGAATGCGTTCTGAGGTGAGCCTTCACCAGTATACCGTCAGAGTAAGGGTTTTCACATTGGCTGGGTGGCATCAGAATTTTTGAAGCGTGCGTCAAAATTTTGACGCTCAGGCATCAAAGTCAACATGATGCCCAATGGAGAGCATCAAATTATCGGTCCAGACCAATCACAAATTTTTGACGTGGGCGTCAATTTTTTGTTGCTGCGTCACCAATGTGAAAACCCTCAATCGTGTTTTTATGGGCCCAATTGCGTCCTGGGGGAGATGATTCCAACAGTTGAAGTTGCTTCAAATGGCAAAGTTCTCACTCACATCCCCATCTACAAGCAGGTCGATAAGACAGGAATAAACCACGCCGACCGAGAGGAGAGGAGCAGATATCAAATGCTCGAGATGCGGAGCTTCGAGAGCGTTTGAGAGCACTCCGATCCTCAAGGTCAAGTTGTTTAATCCACCTATCCCACAGAGACCTTGAGATGTTGCATTTTGTGCATCACTCTTAACTTGAGTTCAGATTTTGTGTTATCCTTGTGTTGTGTGATTGCATGGGGTGAGAGGAGGAGATCGCAACCCCGCAAAATGCGACATCTCAAGGCCTCTGTGGGATAGTGTGCACCTCCAATCACACACACGCACACACGCACACGCACACACGCACACGCGCACACACACACACACGCAAAGAGTATCAGGGACGCTTGATTTGATCGGGGTGGGCAACTCCCAGACGGGGCAAATCTCTTGAGAACAAAACAAAACAGCACTCGTGAGAAAACTGGTCAAAAAATCAGCCCACAACGACACTTCCCCTTCATCGTGCTGTTGCGATTGAACCAAAAACGTACTGTAGTTTCCTACAGAACCACGCAATTTTGTCTCTTGCAAAAAACATTTCATAAATCATGACCTGCACACGAATGGAATGACGCATTCAGTGTGAATTAGCCTGTGGCAATCGACCAAAATCAACAGGCATAAAAAGTGCACACCACAAGAGATTGTGGTCATGTGAGAGCGTAAAAACCAGGGGCCAGACTTGTATAAAAGCGGGGTGTTGCCCAGCAGCGGACACATTCTCACTTGGGTGACTTCGGTGGAACTGCAGGGCACGGACAGAGTCAAGTCAAGATGAAGACAGGAATCGCACTGTTGATGGCCGCAGCTCTGTGCAGCTGTGCAGGTAAGGACGGGCGAAAGACTTTGACAGCAACCCTGCATGTGTGCGTGTGTGCATGTGTGGATGTGAGTGCGTGTGTGTGCGTGCGTGTGCGCACGCATCTGACACTTGTTGAAAGGAACGAAAGAATGGAACCCACGCACGGCTCCCACACGCTGAGACGCAAGTCAGTAAATGGGAAAAAGTTTCAGGAACCAGTTTCAAACAGAAATGTCAACTGCATGCATGGGGCAGTTTCCCTGGCTGAGTACTGGGGTTTCAACTTGTTTGCAGCACAAACGCACCTGTCACAGAGAAGGAACAAAACTGACTGATCCAGCCCCAAATCAAACATGTCTCCGAGATTTTGCGTTCACTTGATGCTCCAAGTGGGTGCTGCGCCACGGAGTTCACGGCTCCCTGTATGACATGGTTGTTGCGTTGCAGCGGCGGAGCAGGAGACGGTCTCCGCGGCGGGATCGCAGAGGGTCCCCGGGGCGGTCCGGCACCTCCGCCCCGAGTGCAGGAAGCCCATGGAGGAACACCGCCTCACAGACAGATTCGCAGGTACGCATGAGCGAGTTTTTTTTGATCGCCTCAAAAGGGTGTTCACGTTGGTGTCAGATGGTCACTTGGTGATTTTCCGTCACGCGTCAATGGTTTTCATGACTCAAAGAAAGTGGCAGTTTCTTGTGGGAAGCGAGTGCCCTTGCGTATTTGCAATGATTACACGTACATGTATAGGTCACGTTGCATTGACCTTCCCACGTGTACGTGAAGTCATGACGTGCAAGTGCGTTTTCCACTAGCGAGTTTAAGTGCCACGTTTGAAATTGAAAATGTCAACGTGAATGTCAAAAAACGTTTTGCATGCCTTAGCTTTTCCACATTTTAGAAGTAATTCTACATTTTCCAACTATTATTGAATAAAATTGACCAAAAACTAGGGTTTCTTAAGCAGAATCTTTCTGTGTAAGGGAGTCTAAAGTTGATGCGACATTGACATTTCAATTTCAAACGTGGCACTTAAACCGGCACATGTAAGTGGCCTCGTGCACGATGTGCGAGGCTCATTTTGCGTTTATGTCCGGTTCGTGACGCTTGACTTTGCGTGGTTTGATTTTTTCCTCTTTTGTGTCACCAATGTTGTTCTTGAGTTACACTGTGCAAACTTGATGACAATTGAGGCGTGCCTCAAAAATGAGACTCTCTCTTCACGCAGGCGCCGTCGCACACGGTGTGCACTCCATGACCCTCGAGGACGTGCGATACTACTTCCGGTCCGACGCTTCCGCTCAGAATGGCATCCCGAGCCTGAACTATGACCTCTCAGACGACCTTCACCCCGTACTGCGCAACGCCCCTGCCTCTGGCTATGACACCAGTTTTAGCACGATTGCCATGCAACATGTTGACCAGGTGAGAACCGTCACCCGGGGGTGGATTCACAAATTTGGTGTCTCGTTTAAAATATTAAGTTCTTTGGCTGAAGAGAGCATGAATGATGATGCTTTGCATTTGGTGGCATTCAGAGCTGACTGTAAATTACTTTGTCCTTCAATAGGTCCTGAGCAACATGGACCGCAAGGACTACTACCTGGCCAATTACAACCTCTTGGAGAAGCTCGTCCACACCATGCACATGGCTGAAGTCTGGACCAAGGTCAAGGTCCACTACGACAAGCTCAAGGCCAGTGGGTGGTACGACAAGAAGGTCTGCAACTGCGTCACTGACGTTGAGAACAACGGCGTCCTCAAGGTCCTGCCCTTCATGAGTATCCGCGTCCGGTACCCGGGCATCGCTTCCGGTCAGGTGGCCCCGACTTCCGGTGGGCGCTACATGGACACCTCCAACCAGCTCTACAAGTTCACGTACCAATTCTTCAACGACTGGGAAAAGCAGCTGAGCTGGTTCAACTACACGCAGCCTGACAGCGCCATCATGCGGAAGGTCATGGCGTCCCCAGGGTTCATCAGGGACAACCTGGACCACGGGCTCAACCACCTGAGCGGGGAGCAGGACTGGGAGGGCTGGAAGCAGGGCATGAAGTCCATGAACCCTCACGATGAGTACGAGCTGGCAGTCTTCCTTTACTGCACGCTCAACTCCAAGTAAAAGCGCTTCAGGCGGTGCAGACGCGGGTTCGACTGAGTTTTTCGGAAAAACTGGGCATCCAGAAATTCACCTCTCTGCGTTTTGATATCCTTGTGGTGCTTTGTTTATTTTTGAGGTCAAACTGCAAGTGTCAAGCACAAAGCGAGTTATTCTGAATGCGAAATTGGATGGGCAATTGAACATGGACACGTTTTTCGTTTCACGCGGACCCGCCTCGCACCAATCCTGAAGATCAGCACTCCCCTGAAGTCCCATGCTTCGCTTATTTGCTTCAATTTCAACTGAGAGAAAAAATTTGTTTGTAGGATGAGTGTGAGGATGGTCGGGGACATATCCAGGGGGCAGCCAAAAATGATATTTAGAAAAAACGAATTTCTTGAAAAGGGGTTGTTTTCTTTGCATAAAAATTGACAGATCTCTATTCCTCCACCTACTCCATAAAAACTTGAGCTTGGCAATCACACCAGGTTGAATGATGGTCCATTGACAAGAAGCCAACGAAAAGTTGTGGCCGGAATAATCTCGGTGCGGTCGCCTCTGGGTCCGCCTTGTCTTCCGCCAGTCGCAGTGAAATTTGACGATGGAAGTTATTAACAATTCGTTTTGCCTCACTTGAGCTAAAATTCACTCGCTGTTCGAAAGACCGTTTGTCTGCACCAAATGTCACCAAGAAAAGTGGACGCATTCTTCTTTTCAGCCAGAACGCCATATTTTTTGTGTGCTGCAATGGTTTTCACGTTTTTTGGTCATGTTCGAACACAAAAGCAGGAAGATGGTTTCGCGAAAAGACAAGAAGGAAGCTTTCGAGCGGTCCGATTGTTTTTTGCGTCTCGCAAAAATTCCCCAGTGTCTGTTCGCAAAACAGTTCGAAAAGTGCATGCGCAACAAAAAAGAACTTGCTTCCTCGTCCATTTGTGTTTGAACACTTGATGTCCATTTTGTGCAGTCTTGAGTGCTTGATATCAGTTTACGAGTACTGTGTCAACAAATTGACTTTGCAATTGTTGTCACTTGTCTCGAACACAGCCTTTTGTTGTGTGCAGAAAAGAAATGGAAACGCTTGAACGCATTGCATTTTGTCGCATTGAATAAAGAACCACCTTTTCAAATGGAGAGTTTCGCATTTCTTTTGTGGAACACAAATTTTTCAAAATCTCTTTTCTTTGTTGCGCGAAAATTCCAACAAACCTTGTGCGGTTCAGCACATTGCGTTGTTTGCTTACCATCGCAAATGCGGCATCGCGCGCGCACACAACTGATTGTGTGAAGGGGATCAATTCAACGAGGAGTCCAAAAAGACTGAGGTTCAAATCGCGCAACAATCGGGGTTTGGACCCTGCTGGACCAGGGCGAATCCGCAATTTTCTGGTGGGACGGGCAGCGTGAATTCTGCAGCCTCAATTTCTGTAGCGAAGAGGGTATTTTGCGACTTTGAACAAAGTCGAACTTCACAAGCAATACTATTTTATACACGACGGCAATGATGAGGTGGGGTCAAATTTCGTCGGGTTTGGGTGCGAACATCACAAGCGTCCGCGAACCAATGCTACAGCACGCTGCCTGACTATCAGAACGCGAAGACAAAAGAATTGCGTTCTGCTATGTCACACGAATGAACTGTGTAACAACAGAAGGCAATTCTGTTGTCTTCACATTCTGATAGTCA
>JAAUXT010045700.1_pt1 | contig 26061 bp, 33 predicted proteins | sample 7278171 | NCBI WGS metagenome assembly JAAUXT01 (sample SAMN14350112, study PRJNA611818) | marine sediment metagenome | isolation source: surface marine sediment (1.8m) | place: French Polynesia: Moorea | collected 2018-08
ACAGAAAGGCAGGGTGTGGAAGGCCAACATCATACTGTAACAATATACACGCAAATACCAGTGTCATGCATTGTAATGCCTCTGTCCGAGGCATACCAGATTACATAACACCTCAGACATGTGATCTCGGCCATGCAGTGTCCAACTCAGAGAGTCACAAAACTTGATTACATGGGACAATTTTGCGCTCGGGCTGGGGGTGGTGGACACTGGAGGCTTTATTGTGTATTTCATACATGCATGGATGTTTTTTTTTTTCAATTTTTAGACGCTTAATGCTGAAGACACTGAACACCTGCAAACAGATGCGACCCGGCGGCAAGTGGGGATTCTACCGGTTCCCACAATGTTACAATGAGAAGACCGGAAAGACAACCTGTGGGCAGGACGTCAAAAGTCTCAACGATCGGTGCGTTGGAACTGTGAACTGACACGGACCACATTGCACTAACTCAAGAACATTCAGATTGAAAATAATGAAAAACGAAACGAGACAAGTCAAGTCTGTCCTGAGAGAAGGTGGTTGCGACAACTTCACCCCTTGGTCAGGTTCACATCTTATTCCCAACCAATGACAGAAACTGTTCGTTTCGTCAAAACTTTGCTTTCCCCCAGGTCGCCTACAGCTATAGCTTCGAAGACGACACTCGGACAGGTGATTCCAAATGTCATTTTGACCCCGGGGCCAGCGAAGCTTCAGACTCGCTGACTTGTCACGTAATCTTTCCAGCTGAATCACGCACAAACAGAACTGCGCTGCATGCAGGTTGACGTGGCTGTTCGGCGCCAGCAGCGCTCTCTTCCCGTCCGCCTACCTCCCGAGCAAGCTGACCGAGCCGCAGCGCTTCGCCTTCGTGCACGGGCAGGTGGAGGAGGCGCGCCGGGTGCGCAGTCTCGTCCACAAGGAAGCGACGCTCCCAGTGCACCTCTACACTCAGTTCAGAGAAAGACACACTTGGGCCTTCTACCCCACGGTGCGTCTCTAAATCCGTCAAAAAGTTTTTGAAATCCTCCTGGCCAATCGCTCGATCGGCTCATGTCTGTCGGTCGCAAGGGAAAATACTCACCAACGAACGACTGAACCCCGTAAGCCTAAGCTGTCAAAACGTTCAGACCATTTTCCATTCTGAAGACGTTTGCAGTTTTTGATGATACATGTAGAACCACGCAACAAGAAGGCTTCGCCAAGCCGAGATGAACGGTGGGTCACCAGTTGAACCCATTGGTGGCCCAGCAATGGGGTTCCCCCCCCCCTCCCTTGACCCGTCGGGGCACAACAGGCGCACCACACACACACACGCTCACAAGTGATGTGTACACACACGCAGACACACCAGTGATGTGCACACACACACATACACACACATATTCTCCCAGTGATTGCACTGAGCCCGCGGTAGCGGCGCCCATCAGCAAACCGCGAGCTTAAAAATGACAGATAGTTTCTTCGCACCTCGAAGGTAGATACTGTAACTGCACGCAATGCGACAATGATGAATCTTTTTCCATTCATGATTGTCATGTATTTGTCAGCTCCTCCTTTGTTCCGAGACGGGTGTCATGTTTCCAATCACGGAAAACACCTCGGAGCCTTTTCGAAAATTAATTTTTGAAATTCAATGTCTTCAGCACTTTTCAACAATTTACATCATTCCGAACATTCTTGTTTCACAGAGAGATCTTCAGGCCACCGTCTTCCTGCCCTCTGCACTCGGAATTGACGGAATCGTCGTCTGGGGCAGCTCCGAGAATTCGGCGACCCGGCAGAACTGCTCCGATGTCGAGCACTACGTGAACATCACGTACGGTCCGTTTGCGCGGACCACGTTGCAGCGGGCGGCCAACTGCAGCGCGTCGCTGTGCTCGTCTCACGGACGCTGCGTCGTCAACGAGACGATGTTGCGCGCGCACATCGAGCGCTCCAGGGTCATGGCTGAAGACACAGATCTGACGGAACTTGAAAGCAGAGCGGCACTGGACAAATATCTGTGCACAGTCACACGGGAAGTTCTTGCGTGGAACGATGGCGTCAGCAGCAAGGCACTTCGGAATCGTTTTGCGTGTCAGTGCTTCCCGGGTTGGGCAGGGCAGCATTGCAATTTGCTTCACAGAAGGTGAAGTTTCATTTTCGTGCGTCACAGACTCACAAGCCAACAAAAGCGCACGTAACTATGAGTCAGTCACGTCTGATTAAGTTCCAGGCCCAATTCTTCAACGCCCTCTCTGACCTTCTCGAATCGTGACTGTACCGAAACACACGAACACGTGACGCTCTCGTAGCGAATCCAGCGCCAACATTTTACGCCACACGAGTTGCAACGTGAAAGAACGGAAACCACCTTGTTCTCATTTTGACAAGATGTCAACTGATTTTGAAAGGACTTGAAAGTTCAGAACTTGCTTGAGCCAATCAACTTTGCCATCCCCCCAAAAGTTCAGATGATGAAATGCAAGTGCACTTGGAATTTATTGCTTTTGAGTGCGCTCTACAGTTGTATCACAATGACTCACAAGAAAGTGAAACTGGTTTGAAGGCCACAGAGAATGTGACAAGCAATTTCAGAAGCAACAGACAATTAACGTGGGAGAAAATCCTTTTCAGACACAAGCAAGAAACAAGAAGGTTGCAGAAACGCACGTAGATCTAGCACGACACTCCACAATGTGTTTTGTTTTCCATTTTTCAGAAAAGTTCAGAGAACAGTTAGGCACGAACTATTTTTGTTGTTTCTTGACGGCATGCTTTGAGAACCAACACACGACATCACAACAATGCAGCTGAGCGTGGAATGCTGAGGTCAAGAGGAACATGGTCTCTCGACAAACTTGATGGAAGTCCGAATGAAACAGGCTTCTGTCCACTTTTGAGTGACTGTTTGACCATCATGAGAGTGACTGCCCCGGCAAATGCGTACCAACGAGGCATGTTTTTTTTTTTTTTTTTTTCAAACCGATTCACCTTTCTTTTCACAGATAACCGGTACTGAAATTTTTATGCACCAATCTGTATATTCTCTACAACCAGCACAAGATCTACAAAAACATACAAACATAACTTAAATTTTCACATAAAGCAACAGAATTAGAGCTTTGAAGATTGTATTCAAATTGGGTATGACTATTTTATATTTTCTTATTTTTTTTCAGTGAAAAATTCTGAAAAAAAGACTTTTCCTGTAAATACTGGTTGTCTCCTGCAATATTTGTTTTGAGGAAAGATCCAAGAATAAGCTTTTAAAATGGACAAAATGACATTATTTGCTCAAACCAAAGCTTTGACTCTACTTTTCCTTGTTGATGTGGTTTTTTCAGCCAAATTTCATCATTTTTGGTTCTTCCTTTGATACCCCAGAAAAAGATGGGAATGAAGAATCATTTGATGAAAGTTTGTTGCTTGATTTTCTCTGTTTAAAAATTTTAGCCATCTGAAAAAAATCTGTTTTGAAAAAGAGGGTTACATCTTCCGGTCCTTGATTGTTGAAACTATTGTGTTGAAAATATGTCAAGGAAGCCTGATATGTGCGCCGAAGGTTGCGTGTTGACACAAGATCTTGATTGGAATCGGTTATAAAAAAATATGCCTCGCACACCTTCGCTCAAAGTTTATCCGATTTCGTACATTATCACAGACAACAAACATTTGTTTGAAGGAACGCTCCACACAACAGCAGTGCTTTCTCTCGCGAATGAGTTTTTTTTTTTCTTTTTGGAGATTTGAATTGGTGCGACCCCAAAATTTCACCAATGGGAATCGCAGATGAAAATTTTGTGCTCACCCCATCCTGAATGAGACCCCCGAATGCTCAAATGCCCAGGGGCCTGATTTGGAGATTCTCGCCCCGTTCTGATTTGTCACCATCTGACACGGCATGACAAATGTTTCACAACTCTCCAACACAACTGGTTTTCACGCCATCAATTCCATACCGTCACGAGAAAAGATTTTTTCACCACAGCACGATGCCCCCAAAGTGACAAAAGAAGGCGGCCCTGCGTCATTTCAACAGGAACACCAGAAAACTTCCCTAACTCAATCTTGACTTTGGCTCCAAACAGAAAACTAACTTTGCTGCTTGGTATCAACTTTCATTCTTCGATTTCTTCTCTATTCAACAACAGGAGCCTGTCTCAAACGAACCCAGTTGCTTCGTGACTCGAAACTCGCCGACTGCTCGCCAAAAATACAGAACTTCACTCTTGTCTCGTGTTGTGACGCAACATATCGGTCACACAGTTATGACCAGCCGTGTTCAACAACCATGTACGAGGTTCCTTCAACAATTGTTTGGATTTATCATGTCTGCGAGAGGCCGAGCGCGCGACTCATTGCGGCCGCGGTCCAAGGCAAATGGCTCGGCGCAGCCGGTCACAAAAGATCACTTGCAGACATGATAAATCCAATCAATTGTTGAAGCAACCTCGTAATTGTTTTGAGATTTGCTTTCGTCTTGGGACTTGGGAGCACGGACCACCGTGAAGTTCCAAGCAAAAAAACAGAAACCGTCTTGAAGTTAGAAAACAATGAAGACACAACACGGAACTGTCAAAAGACCCAGATTCAGCGACCTGAGTCCTGGTGCAGTTGTCTCGCATCAAGGAACCTGAGCATCAGGTTCGCATTTTCAGCTACAGAACGACGGCAACGCTGCAGTCTCGACACGCAACAAGAAATCAGTCAGGACCAAAGCCGTGTTCTCCCCCAAAAAATCAAAAGTGTTCATGAAAGGTGTGTTTCCAGCGCACCAGCAGGCCAAACCAAACACAGACCCACACACGCACAACACTCACAGCTGCTCTGCTACTCTCCCAGTCCAAGGTCAGAGACCACACAGGGAAGTGAGTCAGTTTGGTGTCAGCCAGACTTGTACGTGTTTCATTCATCAAAGCCGTCATTTTGAAGTCAAAAGCTGCTGCAAAAAATAACCGGTAGCTGCCGATGGCCACCCAAGGAAGTTCTCTTGGCGCGTTACCGCGATGACGTCACAATCCGCTTCTGTGCGATACACCGCCACACCCAGTCCGCCGACACGATGTCCTTGTCGTTGGCTTCCTGAAATGAGATCAAGACAGTGCGGAGGACTTGACCACACTTCCTGTCCCAACCTGCCAGCACACTTCCAATAACACAGCCCCGACTTGCAAACGATTCGTCCACGAATAAATTTCGTGAAAGGTCATCGAACAGAACAAGTGGGACATCCACAGTTTGGTGTGAGAATAACGCAGTTAGGAGTTTCTTTTGTTCTTCCGCAACTTGTTCTTCATTCAAACGCAGAAAACTTGCAAGTCAAGGTGTCGCTCTACCATCGTTGAGGACGTTTGGTTGCAGGACGGTGTTGTGGCCCCGATTCGGGACAACCAAAATTCGATGACACGAGTTGATATTCATCTGTCAGACCAAAAGTTGTCAAAAATCTCTCAAAACTCCAGAGAGTTTTTGCAACAAGTAATCTGCATCTGGCTGTGCGTGGTTCGTTACACTCCACGAGGTCATGGAAAAGTGTCGATTCGATGGTGACGCAAAAACAGGAAGTTTCAAACCTTTTTTTTTTTGGAAAAAAGAGTTGTTCTTTTTGGAGAGGTGGACGAACTTTTACCTCTTACAAGTAATCTAATTTTAAAAATGAAATTCAGAAAAAGGCAAAAATGTCCTTTTGCGGTGGGTCGTCAAGTACATCGAAGAAACAAGTTTTGGCAAATTCTTTGACACAAAAAGATCGAGGAAACCGAAACCGTGTACACTTACGGCTGCGTCGTTCACCACAGTGTGGGTCGCCCTGTCCTTCTCGTACTCGGACAAAACGTCACCGTCGTATCTGAGATCAGCTCATCAAGGGAAACGTGACAAACTGAAACCCTATTAAAAATTCTTGTGAAATTTGATGAGACAGCACTTTTCAAATAGGACCAATTCCGATTTTTCTTTCCATCTAATATCTTGCACATTGAAACTTGATCTCCCAACCAACTGCAAATCTTGAATTTCTTTTGATCTCATGTTAGAGATTTTGATTGAATTATGTCAGGTTGGACAAGGTAATTACTTCAGTTATTTTTACCACATTCTGACTTTGCCGATTGGAGGCAGTGAGAATAACAGGTGGAGAGCTTCCTGGTCTCCGCTCCGAGCTCCCCAGGTGAACGCGACACAAGGATACGCGACGATGTAGCGACACAGGGACGTCCTGTTTCCCACCGACTCCGCCACGTTGAACTTCATCCCGCGAAATATGTCGGGCAGGTGCTGCAACAGAAGCTCAGTTTGCCGCAGCGCAAGAAAACAACGCGAAGTCACCTTTCCGATCCCTTGAAAGTTCAAGAACGGCTTGACGAAGAGGAAAGAAGACACCGTGTGAAAAATGAGCGCCAATTCGCCATACCTTGGATGCATTGCTGGGATGGCTGAACTTTGCTCTGTGCGCAGGGCTTTTCTGGTAACAAGCAGCTCCGAACTTGCATTCCTGGAACCAGAAAGCGCTTGAGATGATTCGGCGGCAAAATTGCAGGTGCAAACACAAGTTGTGACAAATTTTGCAAAGCCTCACAGAACTGGCCTTCTTCCTTGGATTCAATCTTTCACGCGTAAGAACTCGCGCACCTCCTTGGCTGGTTTCTTCGCGGGCGAAGCCGCCACGTCGTCGTCCATGGTTCGTTTTCGCGGCGTCTTCTTGGGCGTCGCGTCGCTGTTTTGAGCTTCGTCTTCCGACGTCTCGTCGTCTGTTGCTGCGAGGAAAAGATCTTGAGAGTTGGGGTCTCCGCATCAAAGCTCTGCAGTCCATCGCATTCGGCCCTTCACTCACCGTCCCTATCTGCGCCGCTCTTCCCCTTTCTCTTCCTCGGGGTCTTCTTCCTTCCACCCAGGACATCGGGCAGGTCTGCTGTCTGCTTGGACTCCTCGTACAACTTCTGTGAAACAAAACACTGTTTGGTCTGAGAAGTGTCCAGATTGTGTCGACAGTTCAACGGTGTTTCCCAGAGCGCAACAGTGAAGAGCGACGTTTGTCGGGTTTGTCACTCAGCTTGGGTGAAAAAGGTGGTCATGTTTGCACAGCCCGAGGTCGTTCTGTTGAATACTTTAGTTTTTGGCAGAAATCGCCACATTCCATAGTACTCCCGAGTTTGTCAAGGACTGATATCAACGATTGGTGGTGTCTATGAGCGAGAAAGGACTCACAACATTACATCAAACCGGGTTCACCCCGAGTGTATCAGGCTGTGTGGCATACAACTGACACTGATAAGCAAGTTACTGAAAAAAGACTTGATAGGGTGAGCACCGATTGGCACGAAAACTGTTGCTTCGGACACATTCAACGCAACGAAATGAAACATTGCACGACTTCATCCGTTTCTCATTCACGACACGACTGCACGGGATTCACACAAAAATGAACACGCATTGTTGTATTTTTTGAAAATAAAACATGAGAACAAGAAACGCTATTATCAAATAGAATAATGGACCTTGTTTCTCATGTTCTTGAATAACAATGCCGTTTGTCATCAACACACGATCTCGTAACAATGACTTTCGCTTGGAAGAGCAAGACTCTGGAAGACAGCACAAAATTTCAGGCTCAACACATATGTTCCCTGCAACACTCCAACAACGCCTGTTGGCCACTGAGAAGTCAAAATTTGGTGTTTTCGTCATGAACAAACCAAATTTCGTTTTTAATTTGCACCAGGCACCAAAACTTCGACATCGGGTACCAAAGAGTTCAGTGACCCCACTGACCAGCGCAGAGGCTGACCGCACGACGTCTGCGGCGCGGGACGCCCGACTGACCTTCAGCTCCGGCAGCGTGGTGGCCGTGTCCCACGACTTGTCGTCGCGGATCTTGGTGCAGCGCGGGAAGCGGATGGAGATGCCGTCGGCCGTGTGGTGGTTGGAGCTGCTAAACTCGGCGCCCGTGATCTCCCACACCACCGACTTCTGCAGTGGTCAGGAAGTGGCGTGAATTTTAGTTCGTTGCTATGGCAATGCGCCTGTGTAGACAACGGTGAAAACATGCCGTTATTTCCGCAGGGTTTGCGCTTTTAAGTGCGAACTGGTCACACTGCTGCTGAAAAAGATGTCAGCCAAGAAACCTTTCCAAAAATCTTGACAGTCAACAGATACGCAACCTGTTTGCTGTGTCTGGTCCCTTGTTCTAAGGGCCTGGGGAGGGGAGGGGGTGTTGGGTGTTGAGTGAGGGTGGTGGCTTGAAACACACACACCGGCACAGGACCACAATCACCACACAAGTGAACAGTCGTGCACTGCGCCTCATGAAACAGACGAAGTCGGTGGCAGCAATCCTCCTTCGTTTGTACCCTACAATGCGAGACCATCAGAAAGAAGTTCTCCCCTCCTTCGGTGCACAATAAAATTTTTGCCTTTGGCCTGTCTGGTGGCAAAACAACGAACAGGGATGGCCTGATCTCGAGTTTCGAAAAAGAAACGCCGTGCGGACAAGACGCCATTGTTTCGTTGCACGACTCATAAACAATTCATCAGCAGAAGAAATGCTGCAACACACAAAACTTGGTTTTTCAGATTCAACTCATGACATTTGAGGACAAAAGAACCAACCAAACCACACACTTATGAGTTCAGGAGCCACGACCTGCGACAAGGTGGGAGACACGCGGGCAGAAAATCTCATTTGAACCAAACCAAGAAGAGCATGAAAGGTGACTGTGGGTGCGACATCGCCCAGGCTGTTTGGCTGACAACATTCCTCCCCCACCCTCAGTGAACCAAAAACAGAACAAGAACCTGTTTTCCAACGCAATTCCCAACTGACATCCCCTGTGGGATGACTTCACGCAACATGCGACATCTTGGTCAACATGCCACGTGTGACGAACAAAATTTGGATTCCACAAATATGTGTCTGAAAGTACCTTTGGGTCCTTGATGACGAAGTCAGGCGTCAAATCTTTGCTCAACAGCAGCCACTTTGGAATTTTCGAATAATCCTGAAACAACGCGGAAAGGTAATCAAGAAACTCGATGATGGCCATCTTTCTGTAATCAAAGACCACTGTGCTGGCAACAGTGGAAGGCCATGAGAGCGTTCTTCTCAAGTTGCACTCGAGATAGAAAGCCATTGAACCAGCCAGCCTTTTTGTTCAGCCAACGGAATTCAGGACAAAATAAAATCTTAAAAATTGTTTCCACAACAAGGCATCTCAAGTGGCGAGACGTACTTTGTTTATTTTCTCTAAGTTTGGTTTGAGTTCCTTCTGCAGCCGTTCTAAAGTGGAGTCGTCGAAGCCCGTTGTCTTGGTGACGGTTTTCCACTTGTCCGTGGCGGGATCGCGCACACCCATCAAAAACGTGGACAAAATGCCGCCTGTCAGACAATGTTGAAGATGATTGACGCACGCATCACGAGCACAATTTCTATTCGCCTCTCTTTCAAATGACAATGTTTCCTGCAGTCCCAACTTTGTTCACCCGAAAAAGTGTGAGCACTGACGATCTGTGCCTTTTATTTGAAGCTCTTCTTTCATCACAGGATATTTCCTTTTTTGCTTTTTTTTTTGGTGTATATTTATGGTGCCCCACCAGGCTCACCTTTCCTTCCAGTTCCATAATACGCCCCCAAGACAAGCAGGTCGGCCGAATCCGCCATTGCTCCATCCGCCAGGTAGTCCTTTTTCACTTTCAACCAGTGCCTCTTTCCAGGTTCGTACACGCTCTGTGAGGAATGGGACAGGAACATGGAAGCCTCAGATCTGAGGTCCATCAGAAGCACAGTTCACAGTTGAGACAAAACCCAGCAGCCAAAGCGCGACTCCGTTCAGGACCAGATCAGGGTCGTTGACTCTTGCTAAAAAACTGACAACTTGGCCTCGAAAAAAGCAGAAGCGCACCAACTTTTCTCGAATTTGTAAGAAGTCCATCAACACGCACAAAGGAACAGAGCACAAAACGTCTGTCTCTCCCCCCCACACACACAAAAAAAGGATACTTCTCACATTGACATCTTTCATGACGAGACCTTCCAGTCCTTCTCGGAAGACCTTCATCATCAGGTCCTTCAGGTCGTCTTTCTCCTGAAAACAATACCTTTCCGTTGTTGAACCTTTCACTTGAAACTGCGGGCGAAGCAGCGCATTCTCAAGTGTCCAAAGGCAAATTTTTTCCATGGCCAAAGCAGAGCATGTGGGTGAAGTTCTCATTGTCCAGCATAGAAAGCAAAGTTCTCTGGAAATCAGATCTGTTTGAATGGTGAGTTCTCACCGTGATGTGTTTCATCTCCGAGAAGAGAATGCGGTTGGGAATTTCCGTCATATTTTTCTGGAGGATCTTCCTTCTCTCCTTGATCGGTCTGTGAAAGAGTACAGGAAGGTTGCAAAAGCGTTGGCAATTGAGACTTTCGACTGCTCCTCCAATTTCACCAAACCACATCAAACTTGTGTAATTTTTGGACCTGTGAAAACTTTTCACATTTCATTGTGCGCAACCCAATAGGAAGAAAATCTTCCTTGACCGAAACCTGATCTGCTGAACGCAAGGTTGGTTATTTCCGTCTTCAGAAAAGAACAAAAGGTGTTCAGAACAGTTTCCGATTTCTGCACTTTCGTGAGAGTCTAACAGGGAGATTTCCCCCTACTCCTTGTCAGTGTTCGTTGCGAACTTCAGTGTCACCGCGACCGAAAGAAAGATGTGTTTGAAGGTGTTCTTCTGGGAACAAGACGGTTATTAATTCGACCGTTGGACCAGCCACAGGTTCGGACGACGACTGATTCGCACTGACTTCACTCAATCATGTCAAGTTCTTGTTTTGTTTACCAAACATTTGTTTGGGATTTTGGTGGACCCAGTTGATTTCTGAAAAGAAATGAGTTGACGAAGTGTGGCGTCTTGGTGTGATAACGAAAAGCATTCGATTTACAGCATTCGTGGGTGCGTCTATCAACAATGTTCAACCCCCCGCCAACTCTGTCAGCCAAGTCACCCCAACGCCAGCCTTGTAACACCCCCTTCCACACACACACACACACACTCCAAATTGGCAAACTCCCGAACTGGCAACCATGAGGTTTCTATTTCCAGAGACGGGAAATTTCTTGCTTTTTACACCAACGTCTGCGAACCCCAAATTATCACGACTGGTGTAACACGAGCCAACAAGCAAAAACTTTCTTTCAGGGAAGCTCTGGCTTTTGTAACTTACTTCTGCATCAGATTTTCACCATTGATGTGCAGGCAATCAAACACGAACAGACCAACGGTGGCTTCTTTGAAAGCTTTTTGCTGAAAAAAACATGTAAGCAAATGATCAGTCAGTGATCACCCCACTGTTCACGGGAATTGGTTGAAAACCAATTCGCATCGGTTTCATTTGAGAAAAGTTCCGAATGCGAACACTGCCTGAGGCGCCCCGCCCCACCCACTGGCTGTCAGTGTGCATCTTTGGATGGGCAGAATTGAATCCGGCCGAAAGTGATGTCGGACCCTGCACTGAAGTTAGTCGGGTCAGCGAGTCGTCCTCGGGTTTCCTTTCCTCACCTTGTGGGCGCCAAGGGTTCCGAACGGGAGCGGGTTTCCGGTCTTGGTGTCGATCAACAGAACCTCACTGTCCAGAATCAGGTCGTTGCCATGAGGAAACGCTTTTGGGATGTAGTCTTTGAAGTGATTGACCTGCAAAGCAAGAGAAATCCCAAAGTGAAAGTGAACACAAAAACACCCACCAGTGCCGACACACGCATTTGCTTTGCTGAGAAGGATTCGTGCCAAATCAAAGTGAAAATGCCACCCACAGCGCATCACAGAAGAAGCCAAACGTTTCCCAGAACAAATTTCCCATAGGATGCACTCAATATTCAGGGTTTTTTTTTCACTTGGAACAAAACAAGGTCTCCTGACGTTTTCACGAAACTGCAGGTCGAGCAACAAACCGTTCTCGGAGTCTGTTTCTTGTTCTTTTTGGCACGAAGCTTGCCTTTGGGCACGTCACATGAAAGCAGCACCCGAGTGACAATTGACTTCATTCTGATGCATCCGTAATCCTTTTCTCCTTGCCTAAAGATGGGAGGACTCACTTGTCCACAGCACATGCGCTTTCAACGAGTTTGACTGGAACTTGGCGCTACAAAAATACTTGCGCACTTCTCAGTTTCAACGTTGCGCGTTTTATTCCCTTTCGTTTGAGCGGCCTTAGTTTCAAGTCGGGCGCATCTTGGAAGCGTGACAAGAATTGTAACTTTAGATTTTTGAAAAGCGCCGCGAAAGAATCAGAGCTCAAATTATCTGAAGCTGGGGATCGTTTGATACCGAAACTCACTTTCGGACCAGATGAAAATACCACAGTCAGAGCACTGGAATCTGTGTCGGTGGATCAAAGATGTCAGAAAAACACTCAAGTTTGTTTGTTCAAACACGACACAAAAGAAGTCTCGTGCAGGTACTTGTCTGACAACTTTTTCGCTGAGGAAACTAGACTTTCAAGTGGAGAATCAGCCGCGGGCAGCGTACATCGGCAGGACAGCACTTGTCCCAATCCGACAATACCCCAGTCAGACAATGTCCCAGTTGAAATTTTGTGCAGGTGGGTGGGTGGGGGGTACCTTGGGACAATTTTCTGTCCATTACCTGAACTCAGACAATGTCCCAGTCAGACAATGTCTGAGTCAAAAAAAAAAATTGTATGTAGGGGGGGGGGTGTCTACGTCAGTGGGGGTTTTTTTTGTCTACGTTACTCCGGGATGGACGTACGGAGACAGATACAGGGGCAAACCAATATCAGCTCGCTACCGCGGCTGACAAATATGACGGATGATTTTTTATTCCCAATCAAATCCGACATTCCAAAACAGACTGAGCGGCACGAGAGGCGGAGCCCTGACGACAACAGAACAAGAACACACGTCAGTGGTGACTCGTGGAAGTCCCAACCATCTCTCAGAATTCAGAATTTCTGGGCACAAGCGTGTCAAAATTTAATTTCTATGAACCTCAGTTCGATACGCACACACACACTATGGGCTGCGGGGCTTTTCGACTTCAAACAGTTGCAACAAACAAAACGAGAGTCGTGTTTCCGCCCGGACACAAATTGCTCAATTTTTGTGCAATTAGAATTCAATGAACTAATGAACATGAACCAGACTGAACTGAGAGTTGACTCAGAATCAAACACGGAAATCCGTGAATTCGTGACCAGAACAAATCTCAGAGGACGTCTCAAGACGGCGTCAAGCGGATCTACAAGCTCCTCTCTTCCAGAAAGCCTGGGGAACATTTTGCGCCCCTGAATGAACTTCTCACCTGCTGTAAGGGACGGACGTGATCAACAAGCAGCGATCATGATGCAAACAAAACTCACACTTTGCACAGATCTTTGTCTGCCTTCTCTGGAGTGTCCAATTCGTGCAGCAAACCACCCACTATCAGTTTGAATGTTGTCACTCGACCGCAGGACAGTCCCTTCTTGTCTCTTTTCTTCGAATAAGTCAGAGCACACAGACACAGACAGAAGGAAGGGTTGATGAAAAAGTTGGAAAAGTAGTTCAAACAAGACACACCCTGTCACGCACTTCCCGCAGGCTCACGGAAACTCCAGACTGGACATCGCGGGAGCCCCGCCCGAGATTCCTTTCCGCACTCACCTTGTGCGGCATGACGGGTTTGAGGCTGCGCGAGAAGTAGGAAAAGCTGTCGCCCTGCTTGTGCACCTGGACGCGCTCGCCGTCGTACTTGATCTCGGCGTACATGCCGTTCGGACACTTCTTGAGCGCGTAGTCCACTGACTTGCACGCCTCCGCCTGAAACCACAATCCGGGACGCACTGAAAATGCCGCATCCTTTCGCTTGCAAGCAGGCTTTAAATTTTTTGGTTGGCAGCAACATGGAAACAACAACTGTGAGCCTTGAGTGACTTTTGTCGTTTGAGCTTGGCCCTGAACACTCCCGCCCCAACCCGGCCAGAAAGATACATTCAGAAAATTTTCACCAAGATGCAGGGTGGGCGTCGGTGCTCAACACAAGGTGTTGGAACCCCACTCTCACCCCAAACCTCTTCTTCGAAGTCCAACGCGCAGTACCAAGAAAAATTTTTGGTCTTCCAATGTATTTTTGTCTGGGACAGGAGGAAGCGCAGCTGCTTCACTGACCAGCATGGGCAGGATGGGGGTCATGAGGTTGGCGCGCACGCTCAGCTGCTTCTTGAGCCCCGCGCCGCCCGTGCGCAGCGCGATGACGCGCTCCACGACGTCCTTGAGGTTCCGTGACGTCTGGAACGCGTCGTACGCCTTCGTGTCCAAACCGTCCAATCTGAGAGCGACAACACGCACCTGGGATGTGTGTGTGTGTGTGTGTGTGTGTGTGTGTGTTTTGTTTGTTTTTTTTTTGATGAGCATGAACGAACATGCGCGTGGTCCCATCACGATTACTGATGCTGAATAATAATAAAGCAGATGCAGTTTCTTCTCTGAGAGACATCTCCAGAAATAATTGGCTCTCAAACGCCAACAACTTGCAGGAAAAAAAAGGTAATGAAATCTGCGTAAAAACTATCAATTTTTACAGTTCGTCGCGAGAAAATTAAGAAAATTAAGTTTTCGCACGATCTTGCCCACGTTGTTAAGCCAGAGAAATTCGAAACGTCAACACACAAAAAAAAAACAGACGAATGCGGAGAACGCACATGTGTCTTGCCCCTGCGTTGATCCTCAAGTCGTGTTTGATCAGTCTCACGACCATCTTGAGATCGTTGGCAGTGCATCTGCAAATAATGAACAGTGTTTGATTTCGCAGAAGAGAACAACAGGTTGGGGTCTTTTTTTCAACACAGAATTTCTTTTTCTGAGTGGGGTTGCACCTTTTAGTGATTTGCGTCAGGATTGTTTGTTGATCATCTTCTCTTGTGTAGCGCGACAGGTCAGTCAGAAATTCATCCACCTGTCACAAAACAACGTGAGGACAACGAACCACACGACAAGCGTGACAACAAGTTCTCAGCAAACAGACTGCAGTTCGGGGCAACAAATTCTGTGCTCTATTTAATCTTGGCTTGCAAACTGCGAAATTTTTGTTGAACAGCATGTAAACGGGGCTGCTTGAGACGACCGGCACCCGATCGCTGCGGAATCACCTCTTGAATGGACAAAGTGCTTTTCTTCAGAGGCGTGGAACGCTTGCCCTCTTCAAAGAATGTTTTCACAGTTTCAGCCACGTCGCCTTGTTCCAGATCTTCCACCATAGCCGCCAGGTCTGTTCCAAATATCTACCAAGAAAAGGCAACGGAAACTCCAAAGGCATCATGAAACCTACTCGGCATGCGCTTTGTTGAGGTTTCTTTTTTTCTTTTCATTTGCTTCGACCAGTTTTTTGCAACTGTCTTTTCACACTCTCGAAGTTGTTTGCCCAATGCAAATGTCCTGCCGAGGCAACTTTCGCTCACGAAAACAAACCACAAGCCTGAGACAGGCCAACAAAGAGTATTTTCTCCCCAGCGTCACGACTGAGTGTCTCCTCTTCGTTTTGCTTTTGATCCGTCACACCTATGTCCATCACGGGGCCAGGTGGAATGGGGGGGGTGTGAAGGGTTGACATCTTCATAGTGGAAGGTCCGCAGGCAGTCTGTTGCACCGCGTATTTTATAATCGGGGTCAGTTGAATCGAAGTCCGCCCCCCCTCCACACTTCCCCAGAAATATGTCACACCCGCTGACTTTGAAATGGAAAAGGGCAGCAGATGTTGACACTTCAAAACGATCACAAATTCGCAGCAAACAACCGACATCTGCTGGCAGAAATGTGGTTGAAAAGAGTTCCGCGTGAAATGGAGACTCTTTGCCTTCTTCAGTCCGGTCGCCAAACCGAAGTCGCAGAAACAAGTTCATTCCAGTTCAACTTTGCTTTACGATCGCAATTGCGCACAAAAATCCACTCGCTAGGTCACGCAACGGCACACAAACAATTCTCACGACCAAAGATCTGCGGCAACAGAAAGCTTTCACTGAACCGACAGCCTTTCCCCACAGATGTCGTTGTCTCACAGTGTTCGACAAGTGGCGAATCTCACAACGTCAGCAAGGAGTTTATTCTGGCCAGAAAATTATCTTTCTCTCGTCCCACGCAGCTTCACACCCAGCAATGGCTCTTCCAATCTCTCCGGGCAGACGCTGTTTCACGCAAGGACGATCTGCCAGTTGACACCTACCTGGCTGAATATCTTGACGAGTTGCTTGTTGTTGAGGTTATACACGGTTTTCACAACACCCGGCAGGAGAAGCTTGAGCAGAAGGTAAACATCTCCCTTGTAGCCATCTGAAATGACAAAGTGGTTTCGATGGGTGGGTGTTGAGCACAACTTCCTGCTGAAACACACTGCCGCTTGAACGTCCCTCCAACAGATCCACAAGAAAAAGCAACATAAAGGATGAAAAAGGGTCAGACAGGCCCGCTCTTTCCCTCAGTTGCACCTGCCGGTCTTTCCCGGGGATGTCCAAACCACTCACCCCCAGAGTTGCCCTTATTCAGGTAAGTGGCCACCAGGTTGGTTTTTCCGGTGTAGCTGTTTTCCTCGGCGATGTCAGCGCAGAGCCGGCGGAACTGGCGGAACGAGTTGTCTCTCTCTACCATAACCGGGTTCGCGTCCCCCACGTCGCCGAACGTGTGCGCGTGCGCGTCGCCGTCAGATTCTGTTTCGAGAGAGGGGTGCGTGAGTCAACATTTCTCAACACCAAATCACACGTAAAAGGCAGTCATCTGTTTTGTCAACTGTATCAGAACAGAAATAGACAACCAGTCCAAAGTGACTGTCCCGATCCTCGAGCCTATCTCTCTTCTTGTTTGGCTGTTTCTGGGTCAAATTTTGTCCCTGCACAAGTCAACTTTGGAAATCAAGACTCAGCCTGTGCAAAGGCACAATGCATGCACGACGTAACACGAGTCCGAACTCGCCTTTCGAAGATGGTTTCTCTTTCTTCGCGCTTGAAGCAGAGGGAGTCGTGACGGCAGTTGTCGGAGCTTTCTTCTTCTGAGGAGTTTTCTTTGGAGTTCCCCTTTTCGACGTCAAATCTGCATGAGACGCAAACAATTGCCTCACCTGTGGGGGCATTTTAGGAAGATGTCTTCTCTGTCATGCCCTTGGCTGTTCAGCGAATGGAAATAGCTCGGAAGAAAATCTCCGTTCGAGGTGGATTTCTGGTTGGCGTCAGTGTTGTGAGCCAAGCAAGCACACAAAACCAGGCTGTGACCAGAAATACAGATATACAACAGGTGGATCCAAAAAGAACTCGTGTTTTGGACATGACGGAAGGAAACACATCTGGAAACGTTCTTCTGTCAGAAAGCAAGTTGTGAACACCAAGACGATCCACTTTGGCTTCAATGCCCACTATTTGCGAAACTGCCAAAGACGAAACTCAGACAAGCCAGTGAGCGTCACAAGAGGTGCGTTGAAGGCGTGACAGAAACATTTTGAGGGTCAGTGGCTCCAAAACAAATCCAGAAGCAGATTCACAGTTCGTGCCAAAGAACAAGTTCTTTTGGCTGCTCACCAGCGATCAACTTTTTGAGTGTGTCCCTGTCCTCATCCTTCAACGCGTCAAAATTTTCCAGGTCGTCGGTGTCGAGAATGACTTTGGTCGTCGGCCTCGCTCGAAGAAAGGTTTCGAAGATGCAGGCCGGATGGAAGTACTGCTTCATGTCGCCCCCGTCGTCTGTGAAGGGATTGGTGACCACCTGAAATGCAATCGGAAGAAAACATTCCAGAGAAGCCGTGCTTCGTCCAAACAAAAGAAACAATCTGACAAAATAGCCTCGCGAGTGTCGCTTTCCAAAGAGAGAAATCTCTCCCTCCTGTGCTGCTTCACGACTGGTCTCATTCGTCCAAACCAACTCACCTTTGCAATCCTGAAAGAGCCTTTCTCCAACTTTTGTTTGCATTTCTTGCAGCTTGATGTTCCAACTTTGGCATAGTCTGCTGCATATCTGTTCTCCGCCATTTTTTGCTGATCGGATGAAAAGAACCGCGACGAGCGAAAGCCGACGAATTGATGATGGGAGGCGACGACGTTCACTGGACGCGCTTGATGTCTTTCATGAAAGGAAATGGACACCAAGTTGTAGAAGCTTCTACCCCAGTGGTACGTGCTGCGTGTAAGACTCCTCAGCATTCACTCACCTACAAAACAAAACAAAACTGTTGTCAGCCGAACTCCAACATACCGTACGAGCGATGTCCGGTTCTTGTTCTGACGTCTTTTTCTGAGCAGTCGCGCAGATCAGATCTGATTGTGGCAAATCTGATCAAACACAAGTTCGTTTTTCCTTGTGTGTTCGCTGCAGAAGAACGCAACGACTCGGACCTCTCGTCCACACTCACGGGGATAGACACATGTTCAGGCGAGAAGCATTCCAACAGCTCTGGACTTCCGATGTAACTCGACAGACGAACAAACGTGTTGCCAACAAAATGCTTGGAAACCAGAATCCATCCAAAGAAACGTCACTCTGACAAGCCTGTGCAGATACCAACCGCAAATTTCACAAAATTGATTTCACTTACTTGGCACAAAAATATAAATAGTTATTGTATCGACATTTTGAGCAAGTTACACTTGACAATTCGTTTGATTTCATGTTTCTTGCGATGACATTGCCGGTACAGAACTATTTCTTGTCTGTAGTTTCGATATCTTTTGGGGATTGTAACGTGAAATGTGTGCCCAGTTGTTTATTTTTAAGTTTCAAACATAAACTAAAGTTGCAAACTAAACTTAACTTCGATACAAAACAAATTGTTGGCTATTTGTACGGTAGTCACATGATCTCCAGCAAACAAAAATATTAGCGGCTGAAATGAGAAGATGAACCAGTGTTCATAGACTTGCGCAAATCTTGACACTCTTTAGTTTCCTGTATTTTGGACTTTTTGTTGACCACGCCGAGTCATTCCGTTTGACAAGATATAAAATTGGACAGCACAGTGGAAAAGATTTTCAATTGAAGTTTTTATTGTACACATAAAAGCGACACAAATCTGTTATGAGTGTACATGCACACAAAGCTACAAACTAAGTCATCAAGTCAGATGAGTCTCTGATTCGGCAGCAGAGAACTTTTGTTCACAAAACACGCTTTGTCTCTCGCACTCTTGTCATGAACCAAGGCAGCATCAGACTCCACACAGACAGACTCATGAAACAGAGATGTGACGCGAATCACTCCAGCGGGCGTCAAAAACTCGTCCGAAAATTGAACTGATTTCTGATGTTCCCACTTCTGCACGCGTTCACGCACCACACTTTGGACCAGGAACAGCCAGAAGTGAGGAACACGAGGGATTCCGTCTTGAATGTTGGGAACAATTTCATTTGATAAAATTGCAACCACAGACTGCGCACATCAGGTGCGCGCCAGACGATCAAGACGATTTTGAACGTTTTAAATAAAATAAATTAGGACTAAAGACATACATAAAACAACTACAGTGCAAATCACTGCAGCACAGTTTCAAAAAATTCCATCCGTCTGCGATTTGAATTTGATAGACGGCGGATGAACAACATATTCGTCTACAAACGCATTCAAACCATATTTTGACTAAGAACACTGTCTTTCAACGACAAACTTATGCTGAGATTTCTCACATTTGGTAACAAATAAATATAGTATGTGACAACCTGACTACGATGTGATTTCACTCTCTGCGCTAAAATCAAGACCACGACGGAAACAAACAGCCCTACTCTACTCGAAGCAGACGAAGAACAAGACGAAAGTTCTTTTTTGGGACAGTCGACAGTGAGACCGGTCAGGGACAACCAACCCACAAGTCAGACGTGCATACAAAATGCAAAAGGGATGCCTCCCGTGTTTCTCAAAGTTCACAAAATGTTGGGATATCACGACAAGTGAAGCAACAAAAGGAGCACTGAACAGGGGAAGAAATCACACGCGCTTGGTGCACTTTTTCAGCGAACGAGATCAAAAGTTCATGGGCAGAACTTGTCACAAAGTACAATTTGGCGATATTCCTTTTTGGCCTAAGTTCGGCAACGAAGATCAATGATCTGGAGAAAAGGAGCAAAATATAAAGATGATGACTTAGATGCTGGAAATACACAAATGTGGTCCACATTTACACAGTACATACCATGAAACGTAAACTGTACCCAACTCACAATTTCACAAACATATAGATCGCACATCACCTCATGACTTCAGAGGGAAGAAAGAAAGAGATACGAGGACACAAATCCAATTAAATTACATGATGATGTATGTACACACAATGAGCTGATAGTGGTATGACACGAGCGACGTCTTTTCTTCGGTGAAAAGTTGATCTCTTGTCATGATTGTACTGTTTCATGATCACGGCGTCCTCGACGCCTTCCCAGCTTCGCACGCGCAGAACAAGCCGCGCGCAGTTTGTGTGATTATAGCAGTGTTTGTGCTGCGCCCTTTGGAACAACGTTCGACGTCTGAGGCGTGATTCAACAAGCACGTGAGAAGCGCTGGTTCCACCACATGAACTTGATCCGACTGTCAAAACACATCAAACACTCCACCGCAGTTCATCACCAGTTGAGATTACTGTTGGAATTACGTAATACAGATGGGACTGTTTCAATGGTAACAACTGAACAAAGTTACACACAATACTGCTTAGTTTCGCTCGCGCCAGCAGCAGTCCTCCAGAATGGTCATCATATCAAGACTGCACTCTCTGTGTTCCAACTGTTTTGCAACGCCAAAGCTCGAAACAGAATCCATAGTCTTTCGAGATATTACACGTAGCACCATAAGACAAGGAGACAAAACGGCCCTCCACTCGCGGACACAACCAACTGGTAATACTTTTTAAGTGCACATAAGTGACACCGAGATCAAATGAGGAGCCAAGTGACAAATGTGCGCAAACTAAACCCTCTTCGGCAAGAACTGAATGAAAAACTTTGACCTGTTGTCTTGAAAATTGAAAAGAACAGTCTGCTCGTATTCGCATGTTAACGTTCGAAAAACGTCACAACAAACTGCATAAAGAGTAGTTTGTGAAAATGGAACTTCGAAAGATTTGCAAAAATTGGCAAAATTACCGCACACCTTTGCACACATCTGGGGGGTGACAACATTTTCAACCTCCGGACATGGGTTTGTCCACTACGTATTGCACACAGGACCAACGGACAGAAAAATCTGGTCAACTAGAAACTGAGCTTCTCAGTCAGATGGGACCAACAGGCTTCGCGCGAGTTGGTGGGTAGAGCGACTGCGCGAACCGATGAGCGTCTTGTGTTGAACAAGTGTTGTATTCAAGTTTTCCGCGATTTGAAAGCAGCTTTTTTCCACTCAAAAAGCCTTCGTTTGGCAACCTTCGTTCCCCATGAAGAGAAGGCCATGGTTGGACTGTGTTCACGTACAAAAACATGTTCTGGCCCGTTCAGCCTGGACAATGCTATTGTTGGTAGAACAGGTAGCTTTTGATGGAGTTGGGCAGTGGCAGTCTGTGAATTTCATGCAGCCTGTCCTTGCCTAACGTTTGACGAATCACTCGTCGACTGATGTCCATCAGAGGCAGAGGTTCAGCTGAAAAGAGGAAGGAGAAACAATCGTCAAGCACCGTCATCACAAAAAAGATAACGTTTCAGAAACAGACGTGACGTCAGTGGACAAGGTTTACATTTCCGACAGACAGCCAAAAACTTTAATCGTATCAAACAACAACTCTCTCGACAAGAAGATGAACAAAGGAAGGAGTGAATACTCACGGTCCAGTCCTCCTCGGTACTTCATGGTGATTTCACAATGGCCCCACACAGCACTGACTATTGGGTAGAGTTTCTTGCCTTTCAATCCTCGAAAGGCGACGCCAAGGTATTGTCCGTCCACCACAAAACTCAACGTTCCCTCGTCCATGTCAAGCACGACTAGAAATTTGTCTGGCACAACGAAGTTTTCGTCCGAGTTCAAGATGGAAGGATACGTGAGACCTGGGTTGTTCTTTACATCGTGGTAGAGTTTGTTCCGGCCCAGGTCCCAGCCCCACGACTCAGCACTACTCCCGACTAGAGACTGATATCCCACACAATGCAGCGGCGCGTCCTTGGTGGCGACGCCCACGACGGCGTGCGTTCCGCGCTGCCGCGTGCTCCAGTGGATCTCCCACACGTGCAGGCCGCGCGTGTACCCTGAGCGCCCGCGAATGCAGTCTGTGCTCTGCGCGACTGGGTGCCGGTGAAAAGTGGTCGAGTCGTCCTCCTTGACGAAGATGTTGAGCGAGCGGTCGTCTGCGTTCCACGCCTGCTGCTCCATCATCTCGCGCGACGCCAGCGGCATGTCGAGCAGCATGTCGAGGCGACTCGGCTTCTGGAAGTCCGGGTTGTACATGATCTGTTCGCGGTTGAACGCCTTGTAGGTGGGTTCTCGTGCAATGGTTTTGATTCCTCCAGAAACCTTCTGCCCCATGATCATGGGTTCGGAAGGGAAGATGCTCTCTGAAGCAAAATTGTGGACTATTTCTCCGGTCGTTTCCAGCTTGACAGCTAAAGGCGCGACGACGCCCGCCTCATACAGGTGGAAGAGGGGAGTGCAGGAGACGGCGGTGAGGGTGGAGAGGGAGTTGCTCGCAGGTCTTCGCTTCGCCTTTCTTCGTTCGCAGCACCAGCTGAACAGCACTTGTGACGAATTCTACAACAACCAGAGAACAATGAATGTTGGCGTCTGTTTGATGTCGATTTAAACCAAACATGCCGCACAAATCTTTCAAGTACGAAATCCTTGTTCATGTGTGTACAAGTACAAGCCAGATTTGCCAACAATTTATCCCCTTATTTGTGCCTTTGGTCTCCGCGATGACCGAACACAGGAATGACAAATCAAACTGGGTTTGGGGGTATCGATGGGGCTGAAACTTTGTCACACTGTGTCGCGCACCAGCACGATGCCCTGCTGACTTCAGCCTCATTTCAGTGGGCACCACAGAATCAAGGTCCTTCCAATGCTGATGTTACCTTGCTGACAAAGAAGCCTGAAGTCAGACTAGAATCTGATCTCTTCTCTCTGCGGACGAGATTTCAAACTGCGAAACATTCCAACACGGAGTCCCCGAAGCGTTCCTTCTCTGTCACTCACTGCGAACTTCTGGTCACATATGCATGTCACTCTCCAACACACGAATTTTACATTTACCCACAAGCCACAAACGGAACAGATGTTTTGTGCCTTCAATTCAAGTGGTCATCTCTGCTCTCCGCACAAAACTGACACATGGCTGGCTCGTTTTGTTGTGTGAGATTTTTTTCTTCTTTTCTTTTCGCACAGATCTCTGTTTTGTTCCCCCACCCCGTGTCCTCAGGTGTCGTGCCGCGTCCCGTTGGACGCGACGATACAGCTGCCGGGAAGGAGACAGGGTGATAAAACTTTTCCAGCTGATTCTCCGTGTTATTATAATTAGCCATGTGTTTCTTTGCAGCGTCCACCTCAACTGTACCTGCGGCCCTTACAAATAAAAAATGGTCTCGACAGGCACGTTTCACCTTTCCTTTCATTGAAAAGTAAGTACAGATCTCAAATAAATTTCTCACATAAAGACCATTTTTCATCATGAGAAGAATTGAGAGTCCCCAAACTGAGGTCGCTTCATTTTACTGGAGGCGTGAAGCTTTTGTGTCATGGTCAGTGACAAGCAGGTGTTGCGTTTTGGGCCAGGTGCTGTTGGACGCTACGCACCCCCATCCTTGTCACTGCCACAGACCAAAAACCATTGTGCACATGGCCCATGTTGAAAAACTAAATATATCCCGAAACAGATGGCCCTGCGAGTGGTGCACATGGCTGGCGTCTGACAATGGAACCCGAGGGAGGTGTGGCACTCGGTGCTTCAGCGTGCGCCTTTGTGTGCTCGAGGCTGCTGATGTTGACATCCCGAACCATTGTCAGCGCTCGGTGTCCAAACATTGTTTCAGTCCTCACACCGACACTGTAGTTTCAATCATGTGGAGCCAAATCCAACCAACAAACACTGAAGAGTCGCACACAGTTCAACGAGATAATCTTTTTTTCCGGCTTCAATTTCGGTGTCTTTCGTTGTCTTGGAAGTGTAAAACCAGCTGACAGTCAAATGTTGTGGTCAAAAATCCTTCGGACAAAAAATTTAACGAGACCAAGTTTTCCGAGAAAGCGACAGCTGAAAACTACTTGTCACAGTGAATCACAAAAATGGTTTCGAACACTCAACGAGTTCTCACCGACACAAAGCCAACGAGACAGAGAAAGACTTTATCCATCTCGTTGTACCAAACACATTTGTAAACCGAGTTTTTGACAGATCCAGATCTCAGAGATGCCCTCTTTTTCAACGTGTCCTTGTTGTCCCCGAGTCAGTTTCAACAGAAAACATAATTTTCTGAAAAAGCCAGTCCAGCAGTTGGGACGTACGAGCAAGAGAAGACAAAATTACAACTCACCTCAAACCAAAGTTGAACGTTTCTGACCACACGTTTGTTTCAGGATGCAACTGATGTAGTTCTGAGCAGCCTTTCAAAATGATCGCTCAGTACTGATTAGTCATAATCTGATAACTCACGCTTCCTTCTAATGCTCCACTTAATTCTATTGTCCTGTTATGTCCGCTTTCTCCTAGAAATCATCAACTTGACAAGAGTCGCTATCTCTACAAAGAACTTCCCACTGTCTCCTGTTCTGAGAACAGAGAACAAATGCGCATCCCCAAAGTACACCAGCTGAAAAGTACCGTATCCACACAAAGAGCCGACACAACTGAGTGACTTCATACTGTGACCTCACTCAAGTACCGTGACGGAGAGCAAGCCCAAGCACCTGCTGGCAAAACAAAACAAGCCCACGTTTTCCCTCCTTAACAGCAAACAAAAGATCACCGTCACCACACACCACACAAAATCGCCAGGCAAGGAGTGTGGTCCACATCTCTTCGCCGTCATTTGCCCCGATAACAACTGACACCGTTCCAAGCCGGCCCAACACTGTTTGTTGACAAGTTTTTGTGCGGGCCAGTTGGATCCCTTTGTTCAGAAAGCCCGTATTCACGCGACGGGAAGCCGTAGCTGGGGTCAAATTCCGCATCACACCGATTCCAAAGCCAGTCAGCAGCGAAACTACTTCAACCTCTTCAGCAACAAACCTCCAGTGAAGACCCCAACACCGTTTCTTTCTCTGACAGGTGTCGAGGAAGCCACGCTTTGTCAGAAACTAGACCATTTTTTGACAGCTTGAGAAGCTATTTTCATTCCATTCTTACCTCCGAAGTCTAAATCATTTCGCTTTTTCTTTCATCTCCTTGAATAGTGAAAAGCCTTCTTCTTCCTTCCGTTTCTACATTTAAAACATGCTCTCTGTTCAACCTATGAATTTTGGAATTCATTCAGGCTGAAAATGACTTCATCGCACAAATGGCGACCAAATTTCGGAGATCACGTGACTGTCGCCCGCGACGCCGCGACGTCCGCTTCCTGGAGCGAGAGTCGCCGAAACTCGGACAACGCGCGGCGTCCAGCAGCCTGACGTCAGGTGTTCCAGGAAATAGACTTGAACCGGTCGTGTCGTCGGCGGATTTGTTTTCCGGATGTGACAAGTCATTATGTATTGTGACACTTGGGTGGAATTTCGGCGCCCCTTTCACCAGATAGTCGACCCTCCATTGACAAATGAAAAAATTGATTTGAAAATTTTTTTTTCATCTACGATTAAATTCAACAAATTTTCGCGTCATTTCATAACCGAGCCCTCAAACAAGATTTGCCGCAAAGAATAGCGACGGCAATCTACCCCATAAATAAACATATGAAAACAATTTTATGTGGAACTAAAGTAAAGATATTGGAGAGAGAAACAGGAATGAAAACAAATTTGGTGAAATATATGTGTTTGACTGGTATAATTTTTTTAAAATTTGCGCAATAAAAAAAAATAGCTCCATGGAGCTCGCGGTGATTTGAGGAAATTTCAGTTGCTCTGATTTGCCTTGCTCTGATTTGGCTTGCTCTGATTTGGCTTGCTCTGATTTGGGTCACTCAGATTTGGCTTGCTCTGATTTGGGTCACTCTGATTTGGCTCACTCTGATTTGGCTCACT
>JAAUXT010078565.1_pt1 | contig 26061 bp, 28 predicted proteins | sample 7278171 | NCBI WGS metagenome assembly JAAUXT01 (sample SAMN14350112, study PRJNA611818) | marine sediment metagenome | isolation source: surface marine sediment (1.8m) | place: French Polynesia: Moorea | collected 2018-08
AGAAAGCCTGTGATCTCATGGATCTTCTCCACTCGCTCCTTCCTTGGTCTCCCAGTGTGCTTCTGGTCAGCAGTACTGTGATCAGGGTCAGATTTGAACTGGTGGAACCAGAGCCTCACCTGTGTCTTTGACATGGCTTGATCCCCATATGCCTGCACAAGATTCCTGTGGATTTGTGCCTGAGAAAGACCCATCCAGACATTCATTTTGATCCCTGCATGCTGGTCGATCCTGGACTGCATTTTGTTGTTGATGTTGATGTCTGGTGCTCAAGGTCAAATTGACCGCCACCGCGATGTGACACACCTACTTTGGACACGTGGGAAACAGTTGTTGACATGAGGGATGGTGATGGAAACATGACCAAAATGTTGGGGATGATGAGAGGATTCCAAAGATGTTATTTTTTTGCAATCGGTCCATTAGAACCGGAGATACAGGCAGAAGAAGGAAAATTCTGGATCCAACCTCGTACCATTTGGTGGGCTTCCAAAAAGTTTGCTCTGAAGTAATTGAGGCCACGCGCGTCCTTGACTTGCGAAATGTCAAGTGGTGAACGAGCAGAGCTGGAGAAAGAGCGCTGCATCGATGAGAGGTCACAGGTCCTCATTACCTTTGAGTTCTTGCAGAATTGTTTTGAATTACCTGACTGGACTTTCTGCCCCGTTTGGGTTTCACAGATTGTTCTCTGAAGGTATGGATTGCAACTCTCAACCATTGAATGTGAACTCACGCATGAGTGGTGAAGGTGTTCTTGCGGCACGCTTGGTGGTTTTTGCACGCGACTGCTTTATATTTGGACACAGTGTGCAAACAACCCCACTTCCGGGAAATTCACAATTGAACCTCAAGTATCCACATTTGAATGCTGTCTCGACGGCCGTGCCGTCTCGATGGCCTTCAAACCCTGGACACTTGTGACCAGATCTGTAGTTCAGGAACCATTAATTACGTCCGGAGCGGATGGGGTCCAGCAAAGTCCATCGGACAGTTTAATGACGACTGCGGGACACGTTTAAGGACCGATTCCCCAGGCTGGGACGATAAAGCGGTGAATACGAGGTGCGCAAGATTTCCTGGGGGGAACATCAGTCAGCGGTGCTCACGACCACGCTGAGTGGGAGTGGTTGCAAACATCCCGAGTTGCTGCGTGTTGTGGCGTTTCATTGAGGCGTGATTGAATCAAGGACGTAAGCCCGCGTTGAAACCAAATGACCCTCACTGGCGGTCTGCTGCACATAACGATCGGACTTTGAATCTGTCGTGGGCAAAGCTTCTGGGGACAAATCGGTACTTTACTTCCGGAGCGGATTGTCAGATGAAAGGGATCGTTTGAATTGAGATCAAGGAATATAAGGACCAGTATTGTTGAAAAAGTCCCGTGAACCAGCAACTTGCACTTGAAACCTGTAAAACCAGCGTGAAACGAAGCTGGCCCCCTCCCACACATGCACGGTTGAGCACTTGCCAAACCTGGCTCGGTACTCGTACCCACCAAAATGGGAACACCTGCCTTCCAAACCTCGCTGGGAACATCTCCCGGACCATGCAATGGCTGGCCACCCACCAGAACTGGCCAACTTTTCGTCAAAAATGTCCGGTTTCCGGTTGCTACCCCGTGGTCCAGAGTCAAAGAACAGGAAACAGGGTTCTGGGAAATGTTTCAAGCCTTGGGGCTGGTCTTCTCGCACAGGTCAAGCAGGTAGCGTGCAAAACACGGATTTGTTTGTAACTTGCAGTCACAGATCGCAAGCACGCAACGATCCTGGTGAAACACGTGCACCTGTTTGCCCAGTTTTGGTCAAACTGCAGCAGGTCATCTCGGGAGTGAATCAGAAGCCGCCGTGAAAGACAATGCGTCCTGCTTTGTTTGAGGCATTACATGTTGATTGTTCCTGCGAGAATTATCTCTGTTTATTGTCGAGCGCTCGGTGAGTGCGGCCTCCAACCTGTGCCGCATGAGATGTGGGCGGACGGACCGGGTCTGCTCAACATTCCTTCCAGAGCTGTGGTCCTGTCGCGTTCCAGTTGAGTCAAAACACAGCTGCATGTGCACCTTCTGAAGAGGCTTGTGTACGAAATTTGGTGTCGCGCAGCCGAAATGTTGGGGTCATCGAATACGAGTACATGTATGAGATTCTCGTGCAAACTTCAAACGTCCTACTACAGACTGCATGCAGCGTACGTGTGATGTCACTGCGTGTAGGACTCCCTCTTTGTATTTTTCGTCGTGCAATTGTAAAACCTGAGACCACATCAAAAAAGGAACGTTTGCCTTCTTTTGACCATTCCTCGCGCAATTTATTCTGTGCCATTCGCTGAACATTGGACCTCTCGTTATGACGACCACTAAACGACTTCGTTCTGCTCACATTTTCCGCGGCATGCCGACTGTTATTGCAAATGAACCCAATAAGCGATATGAATACGGTTATTTATTGTATGAATGCGATAATTTGTTGGACGCAAATGCTAAGAACGTGACGGCATTGTCCGAGACCATTGTGTGCGTGGTGCGGGTAATTGGGGTTTGAATGTGAGTCGTTGTGCTCCGAGTAGGTGCATCCAGATCCGCTGGAAATGAGGAGATCCACCTCGAAACTCTTGCAGATGAAGATATCGCGTGAAGTTCTGAGTCTGTTTGTGTGAACAGAAACTTTGCGAAAGTTGGACACACAGCGGGAGACGCCACAAAAACTGAAGCCGCACTCACGTGCACCCGACACACCTGAAACGCGTCCGACGACAAATTCGGTGCTGTGTCACCGAACAGAGAAACTTAGTGCTTTTGGATTCACCTGCTTGTCATGGACTCATTTGAACAGGTGTGAGAACTTTGAAGAAAGAACAAAGTTGAAACAATCTACAAATGGCGGAGCCCATTTCCATGATTCTATGAGGAAGGTCGAAACCTAATTTGGTTTACATTGCCCTGTTCGATGTTTCTTTCTGCAAGGAAGAATGGTATTACGTTCTGCAATAAATTCCAAAAACGCGAACGGAAACTTGGTCATCCTTCGTGATAGATTGGTTGTTTGTGGCATTTTGTCAAAGACCACGGTCTGGGATGTTTCTGGTGTTTTTGCTGGCGTGGTGGACGTGGGACGCAATAAGTGGATTCCTGCACCTGAGATCCACGGGCCACCTCCTCCCACAGATTTGAGTTTGAATGTGAATTTGATAATTGAACAGAACTTTATTGCCTGGGGGCCAGACTCATATGTTTCCAATCTGTCACACACGGACTTCGTCGAAACGAGGCACCGGACTTATGTGCCTGTCAGTTGAGCGTGGTTTACCACAGTTATTCAGTCCGGTGTGGTGGGATGACCAGTGCATTCTTTGATCCGGTTGTTCCACGTGGTATACGCTGGAAGCTGTCGAAACGTATTTTGAAAGAATTGACAGGTGGATAAACCGACAGTGTGCGTGCAGACGGGAGACAATCGGTTTCATTGAGTGCATGTGTTTTGTCTCCTGAGAGTCTGTGCCTCTGCCCATGGCAGGCATACGTGTAGTAGATCTGTGGACATGTGCGTTTTTTTGTTCCAAAAGCAGCTGTTTCAATCACTTCAACAAGCTCAATGCTCATCAAAGTATTTATTGTGTTGTTTCCTTGTCATGCAACGACAGGAGGGCAAAGATAAGCGTGTGGAGATCCTCGGACACCGGGAAGTTGTTCAATTTGGAGTGCATAAAATAGCTTCAAATCCGGGCTTACACACACACTCTCAGCAAGAAGAACTCAGTGAGAGCGGACCTGCATTTGACTGAGCTCAGAAGGGCGTCTTCTGTTGGTTCCTGGAAGGACGTGCGTCTCGTGGGTTCTGAGTTCTCCAGGTTCCACCCAACCTTCCTTCCGTCCACCCAAACAACGAAGTCCTGAGCAAATGCGTGCAACCTGGAGACCATTGAGCCCTCTGCGGAGTTCAGTGCTGGGAACCCTCCCTTAAACTTTGAGAACAAAAACTGACGTGCAAAAAATAAACATTTTTCACCCTTTGTGCAAAAACAAGGAGTGAAGTCCGTGCACACAGAGCCGCCTTGGCTGGGACTGACCCACTGCACAGCGAGGACCGCGGCACGACGCGTCTGCTGAGAGTGTACGGAATGAGCCGCATCTGATCCGGATTGATGGCATTTCTCCCGCAGATTAATTTACATTCTTCCAGGACGGGGACCACCAGCTCCAGACACACAGATCGACAAACCAGCGAGAAATGTTCATTCTTCCTATGAGTCACGCAGAGAAGTCCAGTCAAAACGAGGTCTGCCTCAAACACGAAAGCAGAAAAATAGTCTGTGAACTGACCTGGCGCTGCATGCCATGGACAAGTTTCTGGTGTCCGTGTTTTGTTCTTGCTCATCGAAGTTGTCTCTGTGTCCCAAATTTGCATCCTGTGCCTGACATGACCAACTCTGGTGGAACTCCGGAGTATCCGCTTGGAAATCTAATTTGCCTCTTGAATTCTGAACACAGGTCTCTGGGGCAATGTGTGAGTTTTCTCAGTTGCGTATGATGTATGGGTCAACCTTCCCTGCGGAAGATTGCTTGAATGCAAATCGCACCGAGATCTGCATGGATGAAACAAGCTCCCGGTGTTGTGAGTCTCGCACTGTCTGGACTGTGCTCTTCAGCAAAGTTGGTCTTTTGGCAGGTGATTTCCGTTTTTACATGCTGATCCTTGAATCAACTGCCCCTCTCCAACTTTGCACCTGTTTTGTCAACGAATGTACCGCAGGCTCTGTCGTCTTTCACCTCTTTTGAAATACAATATGAACCGCACAAAAGACTGACGCTGCGCGGATTCAGCGCAAGTTTCCGATGAAAGTTCTTGGAATGGACTTGTGGTGGATGACGCTTCAATCAGCTCATAGCAAATCAATGAAGAAATTGAAGGCTCAGACAGGGGAAGATTCTCGTCCATATCTTGACTGATGGCTCTGTGATGATCTCAGGACGTGCTCAGAATTCCGGATTCCAAATTCTGGATAACTTAGGAATTCAACACGAGAAAACAATTTACGAATGACCATTTGTTTACTTGCAGAAATGAATAAGATGAAAGGCAAGAACTAATCTCGGGTGAAACAAGACCCTTTCCGAGCAGCCTTCCTGCTCCAGATTCTGGATGTTGCCGGAATCATGGCCAGCAAGAAAACTGCTTGTCAAGAACCCTGCGTCGTCCGCCGCCGATTCGTGTGAACAGAAAAGAAAGAAAACATAAGTTGTTCGTGATGTGGTGAGGGCCCGCTGCTTGTCTTTCAGAATACCTGCCGCTCTTCCAACTGATGTCTTGAAAGTGAAAGCATCCCGTTGTTTTTGTGTTTCATGCACCAGGATTGTGCATGCAGACGATGACTTGACGTGCCATATGGAAAATCTGCGTTTGCGGGAGACTGGACAAAAGAAGTTGAATCACATGCCTCCAAAACCAGGTTCATGCCAGGTCTGTCGACCGTCCTGTGCAAAATGAGAAATGCTTTTCCAGAACATGCTTGATGATCTGATGTGTACAAGGGATCAAATGGGTGTTGGAAAACAATTTTTTCGTGCACAAAAGTTTCAAGAACGATAGGCAAGACATGATGAGAGAATAATTGATGACTTTCGGACGAGGAAAGATTCAGTGAAATTGGTTTTGAGGGATCAACTACATTTTGGCCGATTACCCTCCTCGGCTCGTAAACAGTCAAGTGAAATCCCCGCTCACTCCGAGGCAGACAGTTTGACTCCGCGTGGACCTCATTCCTCAGGTCCTTAATTTACATGCCATTCAAATGTACCAAGCTGCATGGTTCTTCTGTGCAGGTCAAGGTCCCCCAACGCCTTCTTTTGCAACAGCCTGGTTCTTAGGAACAAACCACGCAAAGACAAACCGCTGACCAAGTCATTTCCATTCTCCATGTCCTGTCATAAGTCAGTGACCGGCGTTATTGGTCTCACGCTTCAGTGCTCGCAGTCCGGATATTAGCAGTGGAAGCAGGGAGGGAAGCGGGGTGGTCGCAATCCTGATCTTTTGTCAGATTAGCTTGCGCCTGCCAGACCCACGGAAAGCTTTCACAAGGCCAGATTTACACCACACAGAAATCCGTTCCATCAAACAACAGATCAGGAAACGAAGTGGTCATTTCAAGGCGTCAGTGAGAAGTTTGAAAGGTGCACGATGCAATGCAATTCCTTTTTTCCACAGATGTCATCGAGGGAAAGTTGCCATGCACCCAACTGAGGGTCACCTGTGAGGTTCTCAGCTTGTGCAGAAGTTCCCGAGATTTGTCGTCACAGAATGAAAAGACATTTGAAACATTTGTTGGGCCTTTGAGCTGACAGTTCCGTCCACAATCAGAAAGCCCAAAACCTGTCAACTCAAAGGCAACAATCAGCTGCGACCGCTGAACCTGTCGCCGTGATTCTCGGCCCCGACTGACACTTGGCGAGTCCGTGTGCGTCACCAGCCGCACGCTTCATCACATGTGCTCCGGATATTTGCAGTCTTTTTTGCAAAACAATTCCGTTTCCAGTTCTGCGATTTGGGTTGGTTTGAATACGGGTGCACAGCAGGTATTTGACCAACCCAACGTGAACTTTCTGCAACCTGATTCACTTGGTATACAAGTTGAGTCCTCGACATTCTGAGTCAAAGGCCGTGTTCGATTTACGAACCAGAAGGAACCACAAAATCCTGCCTCTTGGTTAGTTTTGGTATGTTGCCAACCAACAGGTGGAGAGAATTTTCTGGTTCTGGTTCCTTCTGGTTCGTACATCGAACACAGCCTGAACATGGAACGGAAGTTTTGCCGTCAGAAGAACCACGTATCATATTTGACTTTGCCAAAACGGTAAGTAATCTTGCAGGTGTGGATCTTCTCTCAGCCGATTGAAGTTTCTGCGTGAGGCACCTGTGAGTACTCATGTTTCCTGCGAATCCGTGGAGTCCGTATTCTGAAATACCACCTTGTTTGTGTCAAGTCGTCTCTGCAAAAACAAGAACGTCATGTCAGACAGACAGACAGACAGACAGACAGACAGACAGACAGACAGACAGACAGACAGACAGGCAAATCGTGAAGAAGCGAGATTTAGCGACCACCTGTTTCAATTCCGTGCAGTACATGTACTGCAGTTGCCAGGTCGGTGTCACATGTGCACACAACAAACTTTGCACTCAGTCTTCGACTCGTGATTTGTTTGTCTGTGTCACTGATCTGGCAATTGAGCCACGTAAATTTTGAACTCGTGCTCGATGAAACAAATGTCAGAACTGCTCCAGATTCAGTGTGCTCGTATTTCCAACAGATGTTGACCAACACATGCTGGGTTTTTGTGCGTGTGCACCCAAGATGTTGTCTTCCTGCCAATCATGTCCACCGGCAGACGCGTGTTTCTTCTGTGTCCTGTGGGCGTCCAGTTGTTTCCTCCAAATGATCTGCACGTTGTTCATATTCTGTCGAAAAAGGATGTCACTGACTTCTCTTTACTTATCGAGAGAGCGGTGAGGGGCAGGTGCAGGCTGAAGCTAATTTCTGTCTGAGTAGCTTGTGCTCTTCAGCAGTCAAGAAATTATTCTCTTCGGGCAGAAGGCGATGCGTGACCAGAAGACATCAGATCTATTTGGAAGGGAAACGATGCAAAAATTTCCTTTTTGGTCCTGAGTGAACGACCACAAAAAGGTTTGCTAATGCGTGCAAGCAAAACAACGTGGCAGTTTGAGGGCAAAACAAGATGCCGAGGCAGTGGGATGTCAGGCTGACACGACGTGCCCAGTCTCCACATTTCCACAGTCAACAACAAGAAAAATGCCTTTGCTATGCTTTCTCCGGGGGATCTGACGAAACTTTTGACTCCAAAGAAAATTCTTGCCAAACACAATTCTGTCTTGTGTGTGGATATTTTTGCTGTTGTTGACAGTGTCAGTCGGACTCCACACAACAACTCATTCCATGTCTGCATGCAAGAGGCCACGTAGAGTTGCACAAACGCAGGCTAACATGACAGGGTTCTTAAACTGCACAAAAATGGTTCCTGAGAAATAAAACAATGACTTTTCGAGGCCTTTGGTCGCGAAAAGAGTTGTGTGATTGAACAGGAACCCTCTTTGTGATGTGAGAACCCATTTCTACCATGATGCAAGCACATATTCGTACAAGAACAAAAACCAGCCACATTTCTGAATAAATCTTGTGGAGTTTGCTGGTTAATTATTTCTAGATCTATGGATGTTCCCTCGGCTTTGCTGCCGTCGATGCGGGTTCGAAAGCATCGTACATCAGTGAGACCTGACATGCTCTGCGCCATAAAACAAGCGAGACACCGTTCAGTGCCAACTCGCGTGTGCCCTTGTCGTTCTCATTTTGCCATTGTGCTGCCATGATCGGCGGACAGTCGCATCAATTTGAACAGGAATGACAAACGTGGAACTCGATTGGGAGGTTCAGAAAGTCATCAAAAGGACATTCTGACACACGCCGAATATCGACTTGTGTCCACACCTCGGGAAAAATGATATGGAGAGACCCCTCACCCCCTAGGGGTCCGATGGTCGAGTGCGGAGCTACTTTGTGGGGACAGGTTGTTATCAACAGGTTGTTGCCAAAACCTTTCCGCAGGTTTCCGTTCCAACCGACCATTGTGCAATTCAACCTTGAAAAACCCGTGCTTCAAAATGTTGCTTTTGCAAAATCTGGCGATGACCAACTCGACGATGACGAACGCGTTAGCTGCGGGCACAAGTAGATTTTCTATTTCGATGCTCCGCGTGTTCTGAGGATTTGAACAGTGATTAGGACGTCTCAGCTTCTGTGCACCTCTGGGTGCCCGACGGACTTAGCAGCTTCTCGCAGCGGCCTCCGGCTCCATTACTTCGCACTTTGTCTCAATCACTGCCACCGCTCTGTGAAACAATCTCGACGTTTTCCAAAACAAGGCTGCTTTCTTTTCGTGATCTCAAATGTTCTCAGTCCATGACTAGTTGCTGCATCACATCAGCTTGATGTTTTTTTTCAGGTGATTTTAGGAGGTTGATCCATTGTTCCGACCGATCCGGAACAAGTCACCTGTAGGTATCGAGGATGGGAAACATGTGGATGACACTTTCTTGGTCAAGATAAATTTCAAATTCGGATCTTTCGGGTCAGTTCGGATTTGTTTGGGTTGAGGACAACGCGAAGGGAAGGAATTTGTCTCGAATTATTGGGTTTGTGAGGACAAAAAATTCAAATTTGTGGTTTCAGAAAATTTCAGACTTTACTCATAAAAAGGCTGAAATCTCAGAAAGCACAAACATATTTGATGAAGCATGTTTCAAATGGTGTAATGTTTTTCTTAGTTGGGTGTTGGACTGGTTTCTTTTCATTTTCAAAAATTTCTACAGATTTTGGGTGCATCAAACTTGAGGATGCAAATTTGGGACATTAGGAATGTGTTCAAAATGGACACAAGGCAAGGATTTAACTTCACTTTATGTGTAACTTGCTCCAGGTTTGAGTCTTTTATGGGTAGATCTACATTGCGGTTTATTCTGAACAAAATAAAAACAAAATGTTTGGTAGCCAGCATGCAGAGTGACTGGAACATATTAGTGACTGGAATACTGGTGCCATGGAATGCATGGTGAGCTCGCCTTAATGTTCAAGTGAAGTGAACACACCAGTGATTTGCATTGAAATGCCTTGTCCATCCAGAACAAATTCACGGCAGACGACCCTTCCTGTCACTGTCATGCGGAAATCCTGTTGAGGACGATCGTGAAAATTCTGCGTGTGTTTCTTTGTTCTTTTTCTCTTTGTTCTTTTTCAGTGTTTGAATTCACACACCAAATGTGCGACTCCATTCACACATCACTCATTTTGGTGAGTTCGAAATGGAAGGTGGGTGCTTCCTCAAGTTCGGGTGGGTGCGAGCGTAACTTTCCAAAGGCACTGTGGGCACTTGGGCGTATGACCAAGGGCCTCTGCAAGATTCCCCCGTTCCTCAACTTGTCGGAAACTTCGGTGAAAATCAAATCGATAATCACAATCTGAATTTACCAAATTTCTCACTTGAGAAATGGTCGTCTTGATTGGGTTGAAGCCTGTCCGCGTGAGCTCACGAACTCATCTGTGTAAACATTGGTTTTGCAGCCAACTGTGTTGCCACACAGAGATTTTACATTACTATTTGTGCGGAAATATCTGGGCACCTCTATTTCTCTGGATGAAATTTTCACACACATTTTTCATCTCAAGGAGGAAGACAAAGCTGGCAAATTCAACCGGAACTGATTCAAACAAGTTTGGTGCGGAAGTTTGCTCCGCATCACTATTTCATGAAGCCCCTGTGCAGTTGCACCTGTTTGATAAATTGCCTTCACAAATTAATCACTCAACCTCATTTTTCGAGGACACCACCTCATAATTGATTGCTTGTTTGCACAGAAAAATGAAATTTTCAACCGTCCAACTGACAGGAATTGTTCCAAAACAACATTTACACGTCAAGTTTTTCACCAAAACCTGATTGCCAGGACAGCACATCATTTTATTCACAACAGGGAAGGCTTTGCCTGGCGAGCGCGCGGCGGTTGACACTGTACAAGTATTTTTTGTGCACGGGGCCATTTTGAAGCAAAATCACACAAAAGAAAAAGTCCTGTTTCTCACAATTTGCGGAAAAGGGTTTGGGGGCATTGGTTGACCCCCGCCCCCAACAAACCAACTTTCTCTGTGGTCAAAGACGATCAGAAGAAGGCAAGGAATCATTTCCAACCATCTGTGAGCAAAAGTTGGTCCCTCCTCAGTTACCCGGTCAGTCCAACTTTTTCCCTTCAAGACACATTGCATAACGCGCACTCAGCCGGAACAATGGGGAACAAAGAACGAAGGACTTGAATCAAAATCAAAGTTGTGGGGTGTCAGGGAAACTGTAGATCTGCATGTCTGTCACACCCATCTGTCGGCCTCTCCCTGTGAACGCATCTATTTCACCTGATGAGTTGCGTCGGCTGCCCAGGAAGACAACGACCTTCCCCTGTGGCTCCTCACTCGCGGCCTGTGAAGTCACTCCGCAGTGCGCAATCCCAAAGGAAGATTATGTGAATCTGGAAATCCCAACCACAGCTCAAAATATGTTATGGATTCCAATCTCTTGCGCGAAACCTTTGCTGCTTGTGTTGAAGTGTTGAAAATCTCTTCAGGCGCATTCTTTGATGACAGTGTTCGTGTGTGGGTCCGAAAAGGGAAAACTTGATAAGCTGAAGGAAAATTGTTCTGTCTGTTTAGCTTCATTCCTGAGTTGTGAATGACTGCCGAATGTCCCTCCCGTCTTTCAATCATACTCGGACTCTCCACAAACTCCCAGAGCGTGCCTGAAAAACCACACCGCTTTGAGACAGGCAGATACACACAATTATGTGCCCACCTGTGGCCCAAGCCTTCATTTTCTGCAAGATTATTACGATGAAAGAAACACAAAGTTTTGTCTGATAATTATTGCATCGTCTGGACGTGGGATTCAACAACAGTGATGGACTGAAACCAAGCAGCAGCGAAAACAGCGAAACAGGGTTGAAAATTTTGAACCTGGTCTGTCTGTCCATGTTTCAAGAGCTCGCGATGTCTCCTGTTCTACACACAAGTTTCGACTTGTTTTCCTCTTTGCAACACTCTGGGGGTTCTTTCTGAGCAGTGACTGAGCGATTTCCTCTGGTTTCCGAGACTCTTTTTCTTCCCACGTGTGGTTGGGTCCCAGAGTGATTTTGCTATTTACAGTCGCAGTGTACATTGCCTGACAACCTAATAGAGACGCAGCTTTCTGGTTTATTTCATTAGTTCGCAGCTTGGAGTGCTGCTCAATTAGCAGGTCTCGAGGCGCAGGAGCGAGAACAGCGAGACGCGAAAACGTCGCATTGTGGAAATGGGCTTCTTTGTTCCGCAGGTTATGGCGTCCGTGCAGAACTCCGTGGAACCATTTTGAAAGGTTGTGTGTGAAGCATGGGGTCTAAAATGATCCATGAACTGCGAGGTTTGCTCGTTCATATTCACTCTCACCCGCAATGGTCAATATTTACTCAATAGCAAGAGTGCCGTTTGCTTCAAAAGCGGGTCTTGAAGAACCAGATTCGTTTTGGAACCAATAGGTGGAGACCAAAACCTGCTGCAACGCGAGCGTTTCACAGACCTGTGACTCTCATGATGGAAGGCTCAAAACGGACGAGAATGTTCGAATTAATTCTTGAAGTTTGATTGTGTCATTTTATGTCCACCAACAGGGACTTTTGCCCTCCCTTTTTCTGTGAGCAACTGTTCCTCCGCAAACCTTCTCCAGCGAAAGCTCGAACGCTGCCCAGAACCACGCACTTACACCTGGATGAAACAACGTGAACGAGAACGTTCGGATCCTGTTTCACAGTTCATTGAAATCTTATCTGCCTATTTTACCACAGTTATTCCAACTTGACAGTAATCTCTTAAACACGACAAAACTTTCACGGTGCAAACGAAGTTTTGTACAAAGTGTGAAAAACTCAGAGAACAGGCGCAGTGTTCGACATTGTGACGGCGTCAGCATCACAGACTCTGCTGTCAAAGCAACACCTGATCCCGCCACGCACAATGTGCGGAGCAAGCCAACTTCACTTCAACGAGACAAAACTGCAGAAAAGAACGAGTGTTTATTTCATGTTCTTGTACAGGTTAGTTTACACAGAAAACCGTGTTGTATCTGCAGTTTTCAATTTACTGGCACATTGAAAATAAATACCTTGTTTATCAGCGCTTGTATTTACACTTCAAATATTTGTGATGAACAGTTTTCTCTTTGTGTTGAAACGGAACAGACCGGAAAAAGACAGGTTCTCCTGTCAGCACACCTTAATTGTTTGTTGTACATCTCAGATCCAGGGGCGGGCCTCCTGACCACCCCAACCCTCCAACTCCACCCTTTCCCCAAAATTTGTCGCGGCAGACGTATTTTTTCCTTGTTTCGTTGAGTTTCAAGCTTGGGTTCCCCTGACCCATCCCAATTTGTCCCTACATCCAAATTCTTGAGTCTCCGATGGTCGAACTTGGACTGACACCGAGATCGCCCCCTTCCCCATGCAAACCCTGATCCTGGACTCTTGAGCATAATCTGCATCTACATCCACCTGCAGGTGGTTTTTGGTTTGGTTGCTATTCAAAGCTCTGTGTGCTGTATATTTTTTCTGTTTGAAGTTCGAAATCGCGGGTACGATCCTGAGGAATGTTCTGGACAGTTTCTTCCAGACAGGGGTTCTATAGCTTGAGCTTTGTTTTGCCGTAAGGTTCTGACGGAAACGATAACACAGCGACACAGCGCCTCATCAAGTTCAACGAGCAGAAAAGACACTGAATTTATCTGTTTGTTGGCAAAATACTCTTTCAAAGACAACATACAGGCAAGAGTGGGCCTTGGCTAACATGAAAATTTGCTCATGAAACCGAACAGCTCTTCCCAGCAAGTTCGCCATTCCGCTCCGACACACTCTACACGTTTCGCCAATTCGCTTGTGTCTCTTTTGTTTCGCGCAGTTTCGATTTCATTCGGTTGGACTGTCACACTTCAAATTTCACTGGAGCCCGCGTGCAACTTGGTTCGGACGCATCACTGTTGAGTCCCAAAATGGAACCGGTGCAACCCTGATTCTCAGGGGCCTCGGAGAGAGTGACTACATGGTAAGGACAACACCAGCACCTCGATATCTTGTCACACGCACAGATCCAGGGTTCAGATTCTTCCACCTGCGAATGCACAGTTCTTTACATGGTCGATTCCTTGGTACAAGGAGCCTCAGTTTTTCCCCCAGCACCATTCTCTGTGGCGAGAGATATGTACTGAGAGTGCTCCCGGTCTATCGGCTGAGCTCCTGGAACAAAGAGCCTCTTGAAGGTCTCTCTGAACTGCCTGGACATTCCGCAGTAAATGAAAAAGTTCAGTGGGTAGGACAATAGAATGAAGAAATTGATCAGAAATCCAGCGATGGCCTTGTGCTCAAGGTTGGTCAATTGCAGACCAAATGTGTTCTCCACAATATTGATTACAATCAGGACTGCCAGGGGTATCTCTACGATCAGGAACAGTCCCACCACAGCCACGAGCATAAACGTCGTGCTGTTGTTCTCCTTCAGTCTTTTACACTCACTCCTCCTGTTCTGTTTCAACAGTTGTTTTCGCCGCAGCTGGGCTTTCTTCATAGCAAAGATCAGTAGCAAGTTGAAAATCACCAATGTGGTGCACGGAATAGCATGTATGACAGACACCCTCATCCAAAAGTACATGTTGAAGTAGATGTCAAGGTGCTCGGCAATCAGGGGCGAAAATGTCTGCACGCAGCCATCAAACACAACCCCTTTGTTGATCATGGACTCCACAGGTACTGCTTTGTACGTGTTCTCGAAGAACCTGCAGAGATGAAGCAGGATGGACACCACGTAGATGGCCACGATGGTTTTGACCGAGTTCTGCATCGTGCAGAGGATCCGAGCCTTCATCGAGTGCACCACGTAGATGTACCTGGAAACGAGTAACAGCAAGGGTAGACGGCAACGTGGGAAAGACCAACTCTGACTGGGTATGGAAACAATTTGCAGAGTTCGCAGTGTCAAATTTGAAAGAACACGGTATCTTCGTCTGCAGCTGAAGACACGTCTCGGGAAGTTCACAAAAAATCACAAAATTTTGTTGTTGGACGGCAGATGTGCAAAGTGTCAAACAGTTGCAACAAGTTGTTGTGACCAAAACAGGTTGTGTGATCAGCAGTACTTTATTTCTCATCAACACATCGTCACTGCCAAGCACTACATAGGAGACACACAATGATGAAGTGCACGCCGGTCATCGAGAACTCACTGGGAAATTTGTCTGCACATTTGCCTTCATTGATAACCTTAGACTGAGTCTGCAGGGTGTGCGCCTTCATCATCAATGCACGTTGGATTTGCTTGTGTGTTTCTGTGTGACGAGTGCGTGTGTGCGTGTGTGTACCAACCTCTGAGCAGCGAGGGCGACAGTGAGGAAGATGGACGCTGTGTGAAATATGGTGGGGATGTGTTCCACAAGCGCCGTGTACAGGAAACACCAGTCGTACGGCACCCAGTCCCGGTAGCTGGAACAAACATAGGGAACAAGCATGAAGCCAAGGTCGAGTTGGACCCACTGGAGATACATTGGAAAAAAGTCGCAAAGAAAAGTCTGGGTTTGGGCAGAAGACACCATAATTTTGGTCTTGCACGGCCGTCAGAAGTGAACACGTGAAGCCTGGCCTCAGGACCCGACGCTGCCTTTGTTACGTGCAAGCATGTTAGGCCGACGAAGTGCTTCAGAAGTTCCCGGCAGTGTGATGACGCCTTTGTTACAATAAACAAAGGTATATGGTATTGCCAGCAGACAGACACAGTGCTCTACAGTAACACCTTTGAACACCTTTTCTACAAGCGCGTCAACAGGGCTTCAGGAAATTGACTTTAGAGTCCGCTTGGGTCTCAGGGTAAGTCACTCACGAAGCCGTTCTCTTCAATAATAAATGACACACTTTCTGTGCTTTTTGCCTTCAGATGCTTATTCACGAGCAAAAAAAATCCTCTTTCTGCGATCAGGTTATCTTCTGCGGCATGGCTTCCTGCTGCGCTGGAAAGTCAAGGAAAGCTTGGCTGAGAAGAAAAATCACTATTCTTCTCGAAAAGAACGTTCCACACCCTCCACTTTGTGTCTTCACACCACCGCCACAAACACCTGACGCTGAAGATTCTGAAGACGATTCTCTCTTGATGATTTTGACGCTCGACACCACCGCTGACTTGTTGCGTTCAGTGTAACCGACACAACCCCTTGTTTGTTGAAGAAAAGTTTTGCATGCAGTTTCTCTGTCCCGTGACTAGTCCTGTGGCTGAAAACAGAAATTCTGTTATGTTTGCAATCAAAGCCACATCTCGTGCAAGCAAAACGAAAAGCAAAAGTCACAGAACGTGTTTCCTGAAAAAGTCCAATGCCAGACATCAACACAGGCTGAAAATTTAACCGTTTTTGGACCTAGCTGCACTGCACCGCTGCAAAGCCGCTTCGCACAGGATCCTCAGCTCAATGCAGATTTTCCCTGTCAAATCACCACGTCGCCAATCACGCTTTTATGGATTCTCCATGTGAAACATTGGTGCAATAGGATTGTCCAAAACAAACTCCGTATTGGATTTATGAAGTGCCACTGGATTCACCCACCATTCTTGACCTGAAAGAAAGTCATGTTCTCAAGTCCGGAGTGTCATTTGATGTGTGGACACGAAGCAGATTCAGAGGTACACGCAGAAAAATAGCAGAGGAAATTGACAGTGACAGTTCAATCACGCAGGAGAGCAAAACTGAGCCGTGCTCATTTTCAAGTTCCGAACCGATCCAGTGTTGAGAGGCCCTCTGAGTTTCCATTGAAATTGCTTCGGACTTTTTGCAGTCACCTGTTCTGAAACATTTTTGTGTGAGACGCTCTGGCTGCGAATCGATTTGGACATTTGAAATGCTCAGCCAGAGGCGTCTAAGGATTGATTTTGCACGGAACCAAAAAATGCATTTGAGGCTTCCATTGTAAGAAAGTCTTTGATGGGTCTGTAAATGAAGAGATGCGCGATTTTCAGAACGCATGCCGCTGAGACCTTGACTGCTTCTGCGGAGTGCCATGTTCAATTTAGATCTGTTCCCGTTTTGCGATTGGTGTTGTGGACTGAGCCAGACAAAGAATGTATTTGTTTGGTTCCTGTCGTCACAATAAGGCAGGACGATAGCCAGAAATAAATGACCCACGGTTTTCGCGGCACGAAGTGCGAACAGGAAACCAACAAGTTTGGGTTTCACAACGCGAGTGCTCAAGTTCAGGAAAGCAACTGCATTTGTCAGACATCCGCACAATTGTTGCGCACCTCTTCACGCTCGGACAATTGTTCACTTACTTGCGGAAGGCGTAGAAGTAGATGAAGCAGGGGATGGGGAAGATGCCGGTGAACATGTCGGACAGCGCCATCGCGAAGAGCAGCAGGTTGGTCGGGCTGCGCATGTGGCGCTTCATGAGCACGATGCACACGAGCGTGTTGGTGACGATGGTGAAGGCGACGAGCGCCGGCGAGATGAAGCCGTACACCGGGATCGTCAGGCTGCAACACAGGGAACTCTCACATCCGCCGCTCAGGTTCACACGCGACGCCGTCAACAACGTTCATGCTCACGGCCAGTGGCGCCATTGCGTTTGATAGATCACAACACAAGTGCATTCTTCGCTGGGCGTCAGCTCTCTGATTCACATTTGCCTTCGTTGCTGTTGCCAGTACTTTCGCCCAAACGGAACGCGGGGGCGAAACTCAAAAAATATACGAAACTCATACTTTGCTCGGAATAACACTGAGGACAGTGAGTTTCGTACCTTTTCTTTGAGTTTCGTGCCCGCGTTCCTCAGTATTCCGAGCCGCAAAATGGTGAATTGACATGGCGCACACAAGCGCACAAGAGGTACTTACGAGTTCATCTCGTTGTTCAGCATCAGATGGAACAGCTCGTACTCTTCTGGTGCGGTGCCATTGCAGAACATGGTCGTCCCGTTGCTGACGCAGTACTCCGGGTCACAGATCACGTTGCCACACTGGATCAGGGTCTCGTTTCCCGGCCAGGACGCCGCGCTGCTGTTGATCATCGCGGAGCCGTAACCCTCGTGGAAGGTGATGTTGTCGGGACCGGAAGTTGGCTCACCGGAAACGGCATCGATGAGGTCACTTGCTGCTTTCACCGCTTTGTCCGGTCCGCGCGTGTCGTACACGAGGCTCTCGGCCAAGGTGTTCTTTCTGCTGTCGTCAGGGTTGGCCATGGAGTTGTCCAGGAGACTCCCGTTCTTACCCATCAGATCATCTATGAGCGTTTTGTACAAACTCCCGAACATCAATGATGTCCTGCTGCACAGTATGTCATTGTGAACTCAGCGTGTCTTGTACGACGGAAGAAATGTTTGTGTGTCCCAATCGGGCGATGCCCATGCTCTTCGCAGTGTCTGTCGCACTTCCGCAGCTACTGCGATAGTCCGGTCCTTGATGGAGATTGAGGCTTCAAGTCCGTCGACAGAGGCTGTCACGATAACAAGAGTTTTGTTTGGTGTGACGATCAGGCTCGCATCTCAGAACTTGCACATTTCCCCAGATTTATCCCTGCACACCTTCCTGAATCTGACAGCTGAAACAAACAAAACAACACATTGAATTTGAAATGAAAAGCAAATCCGGCAACCAAAACAAAAACCAAAAACTTTCCAACCGTTGCAACTCCAGCCGACATTTACACACCAAAACGCTACAGGAGCTGCTCAACGAAGAACTTTGTTTGATGAACTCGTATCCACAAACAGCTTTGGAAAATATGACAGCTTGACGCAGGTTAAAGAGATAAAGCCTCAGGAGATACACTGTGTCATGAATTAAGCTTGGAGTCAACTGAAATCAGGCTAATGGATTTTCCAACTTTTTTCCTGGCTCAAAACAAAGAACCGGCAAACAGCAGAGATCCCGAGGCTGTGGTCTTCACTCCTGACCCGACCTGCATTTTCTTTCAACAACGTTGTCGTCAGCAAGTTAATTCCATTCAAGTGCAGGGACAAAGGATCAGGAATAGAAACCCATGGACCTTTAAAAGGTTGTTCCCTTCTCGCATGATTGGAAGAACGGGAAATTGATTCGCCCGTTGGGATCTCTGAGCAGCCAGTGCACCAGAAGGACATGCGATTGGCATCAAAACGAGTCTCCATGTTCTTGTCTGGTGCAGGACAATGGAGAAGACTCCGAGTTTGGCTCGCATGTGATGGTTCTCAGGTTTCCAAATGCATGACAACACATTTGAGTCTCTTAGCATGGACATTTGTGCATCGAAAAGACACTTGTAACCTTGGGTGTCTGGTTGACTTGGAGACGTTCGAGACGTTCGCTTGTTCAGCACGGTGTCAGTTCTGAGCTTCATATTTCTCAAAGGTCACGATCTTTTCCCTTTGGGAGAGGAAACAATGTCTTCCCAAACTGTCTTCAAGGCACCTATTAACTTCTGCACAACCGCTTTTGTGTGGAAACATGACGAGACTCAAAGAAAGATTTGCAACAGAGATTGCACGAGAAGTAACAAAACGCGCGTGTGAAGAATACTCAAATTTGCTCACACGATGTCACATGAACAGCATCTTGCGCTGGAAATTTCTCTCTTGCCTGGGTTGCCAGAAGCCCAAGTCAGGCACGAAGAAGTCCTTGGGTAGAGCGTCAAACTGCACGGCTGCGACACATTGAGATCATGTCAACACCGGAGAGGAAAGGTTTTGCAGAACAACACATATCTCAGGGACAGCAGTGTGCATTTGCAATGACGTCTTGGAACAAAGCAACATTTCCATGCAGCACAGTTTCCGGAGTCATGAAGTTTTCACCTGGGCATCGCCCACCTCACGCGAACAGCCGTGTCGCTGTGCACACGCAATACGCTCATGAAGGTTCCACATTCACCACAACACGAGTGGATCAGCTGTGCAAGGAAAGTGCTGCATTCAAATTCCTTGTTGTTGCAGGTGAACTCGATGCACCTTGAACAATCAGCAGCTATTGCGGAGGAAACATTTCTTCACACAGATCAACTGAAACGCATTTTTGCAGTTTGTGTCTTGGGAACAACAGTCTATCGTGTGGGGGATCATCCAGATCTCAACTCAGTCACCAAAGTCACACGGAGAGTTGACCAGTGAACTTGTTCCTTTGAACACACCAGTTCATTCTGAGAGTCTCGGGAAGATTGTGGGTCTAATCCGGACAGTTCCTGTCCATGCAACATTTCCTGGCTTCTCTCCTCCACGATGTGCATTCTTTGTCTGTGGAGAGTGGCTCTTTTTGTCAGCTAGGATGAAAGTGATCCTTTCAACACAAGAAGCTATCTTTTCCCAGCGCAGGGAGAGAAGGCTGGGCCCAATTATGCGTCGACACAGCCAGGCGCCGAGGTGGCCACGCCAGGGACTGTGTTCGGAGCCGTCCGCTGAAATTGTTCACAATTGGGACAACGATGCGACCCTGTCAGTTTTGCAGAGGCGCAGAGAGAGAGAGAGAGAGAAATGTCCGCATCTCTTCATTTACATCCGACACGCTCAACAAGTTCAGCCTCCGCTGTTGTTCGCGAGAACAGAAAGGAGGAGAAGTGGACACAACGTCCGAAAGAGACGCGAAGGTTGACCTGTGTCAAGGTTCAACACCAAAATCTCTGTTCAAATTCAGTGCTCACAACAACAATTGGTGCAGATCGCGCCTGTAGTCCTGCACGGAGCACACTGATCACCAAAGCGCATCACAATGTCCAAGTGTGTCTGAAAACAGAACGGCAACAAGCCACACCCAAAATGTGATTCTCCAACGAAAAATGTCCATTCCGCTTGAAACCCTGTTCTGTGGAGACGTTATCAGCCGGCAAGAGTAAATTCTTTCTTCGCATCTCACAGAAAGTGATACTGGAATTAATTCTCGCAAAGGAAAGTGCTGAAAAATTAATTGCTTTGAAACATAACCCGTCGGAGTTTCGCAAAGCCTGAAATTTAGCCGGGGCGCTGTGAAAAAAGTTCCTTGAAGTCCTGAGCACAAGCGATCTTCTTCGTTTTCTCCACGTTCAGCAGGAACAGAAGGGACTGCCCACAAGTTGGAGCGTGAAATGTTGTGCACTTTGATTTGAGAGAGGTCCACAGCGGTACTTGTCGAAGACATCCTCACAGAGAAACCGCAGAAACCCTTGTCATTCACAGAATTATTCCTGCCCAAACGTGTTTCCACAGAGTCGCTTCGAGTGTCACATAAATAAAATTAAAATTTAGATTGGAATTCGCTCCATAAAGGCGCAGAAGTGGCGGCGCCGTCGTGACACTGATTTCCATGGGAAGATTTACACGACACTTGGCTGGATTCTCCACAAATCAAAGAAGTCAGCTTTTCTCGAGAAAGATGATACCAAGAGAGCGAATGTTTTCCTGGCTGTTGCAAAATTATCCAATGTTCACTTGAGTTTTTGTGCATTCGTCAGTTTTTGTAGTTGTTGATGATCAATCTGACAGCAAGAAAAGCAATATACACACGCGAAGAAGCAGTTGAATTTCAAACAGACCGACTCAACATGCCTTTGGTTGCGCCGTATTGGTGGGCAAGTTGTACGAGCAGTTTGCCGATGTGAGAAGTTTCTCGATCTCGACCGAAGTTTTATTCGACTAAATTGATGGGAGACTCCCCGAATGCGGCCTCAGCTCCTCAAGGACAGCACTGGAGCGGAAAAAGCCGGATCCTGCACGGACTAGATGAACTCGAAAGCGAGTGAGAATAAGATGGATAGACCAAGAAGAACTGGGATACCGTAAATTCTGCTGCGCGCCACCCAAACTGGACGCAACTGACCCTGGATCAAGTCCCTCTCCAGAGTGTGCTGCTTTTTTTCGCACGGCATCGAACACAAAATTGTCACAGGGTTGCTCCACACAACATCCGCGTGATTCACACACACACACACACACATACACACACGCACACACACACACACACACACACACATACACACCAACGGAACTATCATTGCATGTGGGTTTTGACTGTGGCAGAGCGTCACAAAGCGACGATTCTCAGCTGCGGGTCGGTGCAGACGAATCGCCCACAGCGTCGCCGTGCAAATTGACAATTAGAGGCAGATCAGAGCGAATGAAAGTAATTTCACTTCAATGATCGGAGCTGCTACGGGCCCCACAGGAATCTCAATTAAATCCGTGCAACGTGAACACAATAATGCGCGCATTGGCAGAGAATGGGTTTTCAGTGTCTGAGCCTTTTTTGGGTGTTTATGCGCGACGCGTGAACTCAGAAACCTCTTCTTCTCCTGTGGAGGATGAAGTGGATGAATGCGTCGGTTGTTGGGGGATCAGGAAACCAGACACGTCTGGCGATGGCTGTCGATTCTTCTTCAGAACCTCCGTCTGATAAACATTCTACAAAAAGTCAAGGCGCCGCAAGAACAGACGATGTGGGCAATTGTGATGGCGATGACTGCATGTTGTTTCTTTGCCAGAATTGCTGTCCTGAAAAACAAAATCTTATCTGTTTGTCCCACACTGTTGGGAAAATTAGAAGCTTCGAGTTTTCCACGAAACTTCGAGTAAATGTTCACAAGAACGGCGACACTGGTTCTGATAGTGGCGTGAACTCTGTCCAGTCCAATGTCCACTTCGCCCATGTGGGAGCCCCGCGACACAAACTAATTAAAGCGTCATTGTCACCTTATCTGCGGTGATTAGTCCTCTGCCCATCCGCAGTTAGCTTCCTGTGATGAGGTGGGAGCATTCCCGCGTGCGCTCCGTTGCCTGTGTCTGGCTCCCGTCGAGAGCTGTTTGCAAGTCTCCCGCTTCTAGAGCTCGCCGGTCTGTGCGGGAGCGAGGTTCCAGTCTCAGCTGTCCAGAAAGTTGGCAGGAGACGGAGAGGCAGTTCAATGCGAAACACTATGCGGTACGTTTCAGCGCCAGTGCGACAGGGTTGTCGCGAAAGGATTTCGCTTCGCCTTGAACCACTGGATCTCAGGTACAACCTGTTCACACGACGGACTCAAAGAAACCACCACAGAGAATGTCACGTCAGAACCACGAAATCCGTGGCTTTTCACGGGACTATCTCAGTGGGTCTCAAAGGAGAATGAAAAACACCAAAGTCACTGGTCTTCCCTGATGACGCAAAATTCTTCAGTGTACGAGGCGCTTCCACTCCTGGCTGGCACGTACTCGTACCAACACGAAAGGAAACGTCAGCACTCTGCTCGTCTGTCATGAAATTGCGCAATTTCATCACCCAGTTGTGTGTTTTCCTGCGTTCAGATTATGTCAAAGCACAACACAAGGAGCTTCACATCGTGGCGCTTGTGCGTCTTCAATCAAATGACACCTTTTAACGTCCCATTCTGTCCGTGCGTTCTTTTCATGGCAGACTTACATGGCTTTCGGCCCTATTCACTTGTTGAGACAATTCAGTATCTTCTTCGTGAACATTACAGGTCTCGAAGTGTCCACATTGCCTGGGTAACGGGCTCCATGGCACCAGAGATGTGAGGTTTATTCGATTTCTCTTCTGGTGAACTCGCACATTTATCGATCCACGAAGCCGCGCACACCGCGACACAGTTGAGGGAGGTTGTTGTTGTCCACCTGGTCCTCTGTGAGGCCAGCCAACTCAGAACGTCTGATCTCTTAGAGAAACAGATTCATTGGCTGCCTCGTGGTGGGATCTCGCAAACCTTGTTAGCAGCGACCAGAAGATGACATCAAATTTGAAAATGACCAAACAATGACTTCTGGAACAACGGTCTGAAAAAATAACACTGCTCGGCATGGCACAACATCGCTTGTTGGGAGGAGCTGAACAGCATGACTGTCGCAGATCCCGTGAAACAACGTCAAAATGTGCAGGCAAAATCAGGCCAGAGTCAAAGAGTGTTGGAATGAATGTAGAGACGTCCAGCTGACTGCACAACGGTCAGGCTATCACTCCCCCGTCACCTGGGGAACGAGCCCACGCACACAGTTCATTCACTCGACTTGCATCAAGGCCCAACGTACTCAGAGCCCTGGCACGTTGCAAGTTGTGGCTTTGAAGTTGTCCGTGCCTTTTGAGGCAAAAGACATCTGTCAGTGGTTTAGAAGAACGAACGAACTGTTGAAGAAGAAGTGAGTGAAGGATTTCCATCGCTGACTTGACTTTGCCAGGTTTCAAATTGTTTTGAAGCAGTCCATTCTCGGACGTGGTTTGCGTGGTCAAGGCCCGAGTCAGGTATTCTCCAGTGAAACCTCTGCTTCGTTTGCTTTTGATCAGGTTTGTTGGATCGGGGGTGAAACGATCTGACGGCCGGGCAGATCTCACGCGATTGGGCTGACAGGTGAGTGAGGACACGTGTCACACAACAACGCGACCTGTGTTGGTTATCAGAGTCAGGCCAGCGCAGAGTTCTTCTTGTTTATGGAGTTTGTTCGTGGAAGCGAAATAAAAGTGCTGCACCTTGGCCCTTGGCTTTTTGTCAACACCGGATGCATGAACTTTGTGGAATTAAAATCGAATTAATGAGAGCCCAGTCAACAAGTCTTTTGTTTTCCGCGTGTTGTTTATCCAGTATTTTTTGCTCGTTAGACGCTTTTTTTCAAACCACAGGTCACGAACCATTTTGTAACAGCGAGTGTTGTGTTCTTGACATCACGCTCCACCCAGTTGGAAGTCGAAATGGTCGATTTTGAAGGAAGGAATGTCACAAATCTCCTCAACTGCTAAGAAAGAATTTTCTCTGTGTCCGCCGTCAGTAACCCTGCAAGGACAACCACAGGCTTGACCAATTCTGACACACATACGAGGCTGTATTTCTAAGTTTTGATTCCTTCGCAAAGTTGTGAACACACACAAATGCTGATGCATCTAAACTTTTAATATGCCAACAAATCATGCCAACAATAATTCTGCATGCCAACAGATGTATGTAAAACTTGAAACAGCTCCATGCTACGAATTGCAAAAAGGTGTGAAACAGTTCAAACATGAACACAACTCCAAGGGTCGGGTCAGGACAGTCACTGGTCATCTTCCTCTGACATTGAGGAGTCAGCTGAGAGTTCTGCAGGAATGTCAAAATAAGGATCAGGGATGGGTTCCACACCTCGCCCCTCGAAGTATTCCCCCTCTGCCACGATGCACTTCCTCCACTTTGATGGCAGCTTGGTTAATGCAGCTTGGTACTCATCATCTGGAAGGGCATGGAGTGTTCTCCTCACTTCAGCTTTGACTGCTGGGAGTGTCTGGTGGTTCACACCTCTGAGTTTGGATTTGAGGACAGGAAACAAGAAGTAGTCGGCAGGGGCGAGGTCGGGACTGTAGGGGGGGTGGGCAAGCATGTCTTGGTCGAAAAGGTAAGCCAGAGTCAAGGTCGCAGTATGAGGGCTGGCATTGTCATGCTGCAAAATGAATTCCCTGTCTGTATTTCCATCCACTCCTCCTACCCACATTCCAGGGCGTTTCCTTCGGATGCACTCTCTCAAATGATGCAGGGTATTGATGTAGGTCTCTGATGTTACCTTCTGTTCTGTGAACTCAATCAACACTGGACCACAGGAATCAAAGAAACAAGTCAGCATTGTGCGTTTCTGTGATCTTTGTCTCAGTGCTTTAGTGGGTCTGGGGGCCCCAGCTGGTAACCACACTGATGACTCAAACTTGGATTCCGGGTCAAGGATGTAGACAGGACTTTCATCCCCACAGATCAGTTTGTCAAGAAGGTAAGGATCAGCCTTTAGGCGGTCCAAATTTTGTTGACAGAACACTCTTCTTGCTCATTTTTGTTCATCAGACAGGATTTTTGGAATAAACTTGGCAGCTTTGCGGCTGAGCTTCAAGTCTCTCTTGACCACCTTTTGGGTTGTGCTCCATGTCAGGCCTGTTTCCTTACTCACTTGTTTGATTGTCTTGCATCCGTTGTCCTGCAGAATGGTTGACACTTGGTTCACCTTCTCTGGAGTCCTCTTGGAGCGTGGTCTCCCTGATCTGAGCTCATCTGTCACAGGTGTCAGTCCGTCCCCTTGTCTGAATTTCTTGTGCCAACATTGCACTGTGGGCTTACTCATGCACTCCTCCCCGTACACAGTTTGAAGCTGCCTCCAACATTGCACCAGTGTAAAATCCTGGGCTACCAAAAATTTCAAATTTGTCCTCTGATCCAGGTTCTTTTGCATGATTTGGGCCAGTAAGAACAGGGTTAGTCCAAACAAAACAATGGAAAACAGACAAATTTGAAACATCACTCCTTAAAACACAAGAACCTCTCGGCAACAAGGCAATTGCACCGACAACCCAGACAGTGACCCCGATCTTTGACCTCCATGTCCTCCTCACATGATCCAAAAAGTGGCATGTTTGGTTGCTCACTTCAGAGACCCAGACCATGTCTGTCATCACATACCAAAAGGAAAAAATTCCTAAGTTTTGATTCCGGAAAAAACGGATGGAATCAAAACTTAGAAATACAGCCTCGTA
>JAAUXT010011588.1_pt1 | contig 26058 bp, 18 predicted proteins | sample 7278171 | NCBI WGS metagenome assembly JAAUXT01 (sample SAMN14350112, study PRJNA611818) | marine sediment metagenome | isolation source: surface marine sediment (1.8m) | place: French Polynesia: Moorea | collected 2018-08
CAAGGAGGACCAGGAAGAATTGATAAACAAGGAAGAATTGATGACATTAACGCCGCTGCAATGCTGCAAGGGACTTCGCACTGCAGTTGCCTTGAGCACTGCTTCTCGTTGTGATGTCAGAGAGGTGCGTGAGAACAACTACAAAATCAGAATACAGCTCCATAGAGCTCGCGGTGATTTGAGGATTTCGGTAGCTCTGATTTCAGCAGCTCTGATTACAGTTGCTCTGATTTTGGTCACTTTTTCTTTGTCAAAATTCTTGCCATATTACTCAACATCTACAACTTAGGGACTCATTTAGCACACACCCAAATGGAATGAAATTGACAAAATAGAACTTTTTGACATTGTTTCACATCAATATCCATGAAAAAAAGAACCAACAAAGGAATTGCCCAATATCCATTTTTAAGTTTTCCATCAAAAATGACTTTTCCACCTGCATTTGACCTCACCTAAAAAGCATTAAAGTTTTCAAACATCACAAGTCAAATGTTACCTCTGAAACCTCCATACAACATACCACATAATTTCATTGATATACTTCTTTCACCAAATATTTGTACTTTCTGTGACATTCACACCCCATATTTTCCATACTTTTAAATTTGAACTTTTTGACCTGAAGAACCCTAAAATTTGAACTTTGCAAAATCCTTCCTGGTACATTGTCCCCAACCCAAATTGAACCAAAGGAGCCCAAAAGATCCAAAATTGATCCTCATCTTGACCATGAAACAGGTGCACACATACTTTTGGTAGAGACTGCCTGGATCTATGGGTACTTTGATTTTGGTTGCTACCATTTTGGACACTTTTTCAGAAAACGCCCTTCAATGGTACAACCTCCTCAAATCACCTGAAAAGAAACAAGTTTGAAAACTACCCCTGAAATCAGCCCTGAATCATTCAGTATTCGTCTCATAGCTGTTTTCACGAACTTTGTGTGCCCTGTTTTTCCAGCCTTGTGGAGTCAATATTTACCCAAATCACTTCAAACTTTCACAAAACATGCTTCAGAGAAGGGCCTAAATTACATGAATTACAATAAGCCTGAAAGATCTTGCTGAGAAAGACAAATTTTTAAGATTTCAAGTATATTTCAAGTATAGGTTGTTTACAGCTGCATCAAATTGGAATCCCCTATTATTACCCACTTTCCCATGATAAACATATTGAAAATAAAAGTGAATAGAATTTCTCCAAACTTGGTAGAAAATTAGGCCCAAGTGAGATAAGTAATGTGATGAAGTTTTGTTATGAAAGACTCTATCTAAATGGTTCAGAAAATATCGCAGAAAAACAGGGCGCACGAAGTTCGTGAAAAGACCTGTAGATCTACCTGGCACTTTGCATGTAGGCCCTGAAGCCAACGCCTGATCGAGGATCTCTCACGATGTCCGGGAAAAACATGGAGTACAGGTTGAACCCTGCAAGCAGAAAAGAGTCTTGTTTGAGGCAAGGCAGAAAAGAGCGCTCAAAAGTCGTCACTCTGGGTTTGCACTTCGCGGCGGTGAATGTGACGTCACAACACCCGTGACGTCATGGTTTCCAGGCAGCGTCAACACAACAACCGGGGAGCAACGGGGGGAACACGCAACTTCACTTTCAGGGAAGAAAAACGTCGTTTTCTTTTGGATTTGCATTCTTTCTCAGACTGTCTGTGCTGGAAAGTTCGTGGGAAGATCGGGGGCGTGCACAGGAGCAGTTTTGAGAGATAATGGGGAATCACCCAAGCAGAGGAATCTGTCCGGACGAAGTGATCCCACATAACATTTGTCCGACGTGTCCGTTTCACGCACATCTCCACGACAAACAACACCAAAGAAAGGTAGGCTCGTCTTTCAAAAAGTTCACAAATGGTGCAATCCCAAAACAAAGGCTTCCACTGATGTCAAATCATCAGAAAAATCATCAGGAAAGCTGTCCAATTTTTGCTTGTTCTCTTTGCACTGAATCGGTTTGTCTCAGAAAGCCCAGATTTGCACCTGCCACACCCTCTCTGGATGCAGATCGACAATGGATTTGCCAATCTGGTCACCACACAAACAAAAGGGAATCATTTCTGGCCATCCGTGAAAAAGTATGAGGACCCACCCCACTTTCACACGGAACTTTTAGGGAACAAGAGCGCTCAGATTGTCAGTCTTTGATTTGACAAGTTCTAACACGCCTGACCCTTCAACGCCTGAAGACGAACAGAGTGGTCTCTGTCATTGGTCGTGTTCAATTCACGCACCTAAAGCCACCGAAACCCCAAAGTTCACACTGTTGGATTGGTTCTGGCATGTTAAACCGTCAACGCTTTGTACGTTCACGATCTGAATGGAAGATGAAAAATGTCTGTTGTAAAGCATCGCACTAAAGTTCAAATTTTTTCTCGCACAGGGGAGAATCGAAGACAAAGCGAGGAGCAAAGAACCTGACAAAAAGCCGGAGAAGAAGCAGGAGAAGAAAGAGCCGAAGCCTGAGCCGAAGCCCAGCCGGGATCTGAGCAAGCAGAGCAGCGTGGGGCTCGAGCCCGCCGACCCGCCGACTCCCATCGTCATCGAGCTGGACTGCGGACAATGCAAGTCTCCCCATCCCCACCCTGAGCCTCCGAGGAGAAGCACCAATTTGGAGGTCGTGGGAGCCAACACACTGGAGACCCGACATGACATCACAACCGTCTCTGGACCGTGTAGCTGCTTCATGTGCCGCAAATCCCCGACGCCTGCAGCGCAAATGGTGGTTGAGCCCAGACAACAAGTCCGGTTCGAGTCGCAGAGAAAAGACGAGCGCTGCAACTACTGCACCACAGGGGACCTCCGCAACTGGCCAGTCACGTGCCCGAGGGAGAACGTCAATCATAAGTACGTGTACCATGGAAACTATTCTGCCAACGCAGCGGTGTCTTCCGCTACGAGCGTTACCAGGGCGACGGCCGGAACCCTGTCTACACGAGGCGTCACCATCACCAGGACGACTGGGGCAATGCCCCTCACCAGCTCCGCGTGGAAACCGTGGGTGACCAGTATTGTCATGCCAACGCAAGCCGAGGCGCTCCTGGCTGCCAGCACCACCGTGTGTGCCACGACACAGCCCATCACCTACACAGCCACAGGCGGCGGCAGGACAACCATCAACCTGTCCGAGGCGAGCGCTCTGGCCAACTCGAGGCCGGTATCGTTCGGAGATACTTCGTGCAACTACTGTTCCTCAGCCACGTCCTCGATCGTCAACTCTGTCCTCACGGTCAGACCAACCAGCCCCACCGTGGCACCTATTGGCTCATTGAAGTCTGTGTCCTTCGCACGGGGAGCAGACGCAGGTTCGTGCGCGTATTGCCCTCCCACAACGATCCAAGCAGCAGTGCCAACCAGCGTTGTTGCCAGAGTAACCAGTCCTGCCGTTACGTCGACGCTGAACGCTGATGCCTGCGCCTTCTGTCCCGGCAAGCCAACCACGCTGAATCCCAACGCGCGCCCCTTCAGCCCCTCAACTCAGGCCGGGAGCTCTTTGTCCTACACGACGGAGTCCTGGGTCCCTTCAGAACGGATCGACGGCCGAATTAGAATCATCTCCCCTGGGTCTTGGGGTCCCACAAAACAGATCGATGGCCAAACCAAGATCATCGCCCCTGGAACTGGAGCAGCGGAGACTATTCCTACGGGAACCTTCACAACGTCTCGGAACGGAGTGAAGAACTTCGAGCCGAACTGGTGCATCGCATGGAGACCCATGGCGACCGCAACGGTCACTGAGCAGACCACAAGCACATTTCTGGCGACAGGGCCGACGAAGAATTTCAAGGCCTCCAAAACGGCAGATGGATACATGTTCAAATCGTGCAGCCCCACCAGTCCTGCAAGTGTGAACGAAAAGTTCGTTGTCGCGTCCACCACTGTCAACGCTTCACCAACTGCGGAGCCATCGAGGGATGCTCGGATCAGATATTCTGAGAAACAGACGAGCGCACAAGCCAAGGTTAAGGCGGCGGACAACAAAGACCCGTGCAACTATTGTCCTGCAGAAGCCAGAGAATACAGGATCACCACAGACGCTGCCCTGATTGCAGGACCTGCGGACGAGGGTCGAATCAAATACACCGATAAACAGGAGACAAGCGGAGGCAAAGTGAAGGCAGCTGACAACGAAGACCCTTGCAACTACTGTCCTGCAGAAGCTAAAAGAGATTGGATAACTGCAGACGTTGTCAAAGTGAAGGCAGCTGGCAACGAAGACCCTTGTAACTACTGTCCTCCAGAAGCCACAAGTGATTGGATAACTGCAGACGTTGTCAAAGTGAAGCCGGCTGAAGACCCTTGTAACTACTGTCCTCCAGAAGCCAAAAAAGATTGGATCACTGCAGATGTTCGCAAAGCGAAGGCAGCTGACAACGCACAGCCGTGCGATTTGTGTCCTCCAGAAGCCAGGACTAACATTGCTGCTCCAACAGAGCCTGCAAGCCAAGCTCCAGTCAGATATTCTTTCGAAAACAAAAGCTTTGGGGTAACAACGAAAGCATTTGCAGCTGTCACAGAAGATGCCTGCAGATTCTGCCCTCCGGAGTTCGAAATACCACAAACTGCAGCAAAGGCAGTCAATGTAAAAGCTGAGGAAACCAAATTTGCACCGGAAAGCACCGTCATCCACAAGACAAGAGCCACGGCTTTCTTGGCCACGGAACCTACCAGCAACTTCAAGGCTTCCGCTACACAGGATGGCTACAGATTTGACGCCTGTGACGACATCGTCACTGAGGTGCGGGAGGCACGAGGCACAGTACGCGATAGGGACGGCGCCAGCGGCGGCGCCACCGGCGGCGGCGGTATCAGCGTCCGCGCCACGGAGGGAGCGACCGGCGGGGGAGCGAACCCCATCGACGACAACGTCGAGTGTGGAAACCAGATGCTCATGTTCGCCAACTTCCTCAAGGGCGCGATCGAGCTGGACATGCTTGGGAACGACGCCGATGGGTGGGACGGAGAGAGTCCGCTTCTCCCTCCCTTGGGCGAGGATTCCAATACGAACCAAGGTGTCGCCATGTTCGCGGGCCCCGAGCCGAACGACAACAGCAGCTGCGACCACCGGCCCTCCGAAGTCAAAGTGGCCAAAAACGGCACCATTGCGGGTTCAATCACGAAATCTTCAGACAAATCCAAGGTGTACAAGCACAAGAAAACTTCTGACTCAACATCAGGCAAGGAGGGAGGAAGGGAGGAAGCTGGTGATTCCCTGCTGTCGGATGACTCCGAGTCAGTGCAGGAAGAAGACAAACAAGTGGCGAGCACCGTCAAGAAGTCACGGAAAAAGCGGGTCAAGACACCCACAATCGTCATCACAGATTCAACGGGAAAACACAATGTCATTGAGCCTCCGGACAATGTCCTGACAACGGTCAACTACGTTGCGTTGTTCAAAGCCCCTTACTTGGATAGATCCTACTTGGCAACGCTTGCTCTGGGCCGCCAGAGTCCAACCCCCATTCCTCCAAACGAGGCTCAAGGCTTCAGCTGTCCTCAGCCTCACCCAGTCGGTGAAAACACGTTGCAAGTCCCGCAACCCCAGTATGGAACAACAGTGGGATACTGCATTCCCCCGGAACCCTTCTGGATTCAGGCCGAAGGAATTACGCTTCTAGCTGGTGATGCCATCGAAAAGTTTGAGCTCCAGGTGCCACCGGAAGGACGGTTCAAGCTCACTTCCGCTTCCAAAAGCGCCGGCACCTGCGCGTTGAAGGCGAACGCCAGCACCAACTGTGACGCCGCCAGCCTGACCTCGGAGGCGACTATCTCCAACGCGGCGTCGTCGAGCCAGGCGGCGTCCGTCGGCAGCAGTAACCCGGATGTCACCGTCATGGACGTCCCACTGGACAACAACAACAACGCGCGTCTCGCGTCCCTCAACTCCCTCGCCTCCAAAACGAACAGCGCCAGTCACGTGGACAAAACGCAGTCAGCGGCGCAGGCAGCCAATCAGAAAGCTCCATCACCCACCGAGGACAAAAAGCCAGAGAAACCAAAAAGCCAACAGAAAAGTGGTTCAGAAAAGAATCTTGACGTTGCAAAGGATCTCTCCGGGTTTGACTTCACAAAAGCAATCGCCAACATCCAGAATCTGATCGCGAACGCCCCAAAAGAGACGAACGGGCAGCAAAACGCCAAGAACGTCACGTTGGAACTCTCGAAGGAGTCGCTGCCACGCACCGCACAAGATCCAAAAAAGGAGAAAACAGAGAGCAGCAAAGACGAAATAGCCAAAACCAACGGCGCCCCTTCCACTGCCTCTGAGTCCGTCACTGGATCCGAGATGCTGGAAATGGTCGCCGCCAACACTCAACCCGACAAAAAAGATGGCGACCAGCAGGAAGAGATGTCAATGGATGACTTCGCCCAGGGAGCAGCGATGCTGGAGGAGATGGTCGCTGCGAACACCGACCCTGAAGCCACGAGCAGCGAGAAGCAGGAGAAAGACGTGTCCACGCTCGAGTTTTCCCAGGGAGCTGACATGCTGGAGGCTCTGCTCGGTGGTGCTGCTTCTGCCGAACCCGCCAATCCCAAATCTTCTGATCCCAAACCTGATATTCCCCAACCTGCCAACGCTGATGAGCCTCAGAAGCAGCAAGAAGAAATGTCCGCGCTTGAGTTCGCGCGGGGAGCTGCGATGCTCGAGAGTCTTCTGGCGACGAACACGTCGGAGAACGCTCGGTCCGAGGACGCTCTGGACGAGGGCGGCGATGACGCGGGAGCGTCGGCTCCATCGCCCGAGCTGCAGCAGGAGAGCGAGGACAGCGCCGACACCGCGGCGCAGGAGGAGACAGCGCAGTCAGACGCACCTCAAGCGGAGCAGGACTCCGCCGCAGAAGCTGCTGCTCCAGAAGCCGCCGAGCAGGAAGAGCCAGCGGAAATTGACGCAAACGAAGCAGCGGAATCAGCTGATGCTGCGGCGGAACAATCTGACGACGCTGGAAAACCCGCACAGAGCAGCAGCGGACAGAACCTGTCCTTCTGCAAAGTGAACGACGCTGTCGTCATCGTCATCCGACCTCACGATCAGACGCAGGTCACGCCCAAAGGCCACGAGGAGCAGACGCGGGAAATCCAACGCTACCTCAACCTCAGAGCTGACGTCGAAGGAACCGAGCCCTACGTCTCCTCGTACACGTACACGGCAACGAGCGATGACGTGTTCAAGTGGCCCATCACCCTGACCACTGACCCCGCACAAAGCGACAACAGCCAAGTCAGCGCTATTGAGGAGTACCCAGTTCCAGGCATTGGCACCATCACTGTGAGACCCACCTCCGAAATGGCGGTCGACCTCATAGAAAGAGGCAGCGTCGAGTCAACCAAGGACGCTACAGACACAGAGGCACAACAAAGTGCACCCGCAGCAGAGTCCGTTGTGGCAGACAACACAGCGGTTGTTGGAAGCGCGCCATCTTTCAACGACAAGGTGTACCAGTTCGCCGGCACCAGTCAAAGCGAAAAATCTCTCATCATCATTGTGCGACCAAAGTCCCGCAGTGGCACCCCTGACCTGCCTGATAGCGGCAGAACGGAGACTGTCACCTACAGAGCCTCAACACCAAAGCAGCCGGAGAAACGGACGCCCAGGACTCCGGAACCACAACAGTTTGCGACGAGGGGTATCACCCTGCACCCCGACAACACCTTCCACAGCGGCGACGAGCACTGCGTCATCACCCTGCGACCCACCACACCGGGCAGGTTCGAGACGTTCACCGACGGCCCCGTGCCTTGCGCGCAGGTGCTGGTGACGTCATCTGGTGAGCGTTTCGTGATGCGCACGCAGGAAAAGCAGCGCACCGAGATGACCCGCGAGACCGTCAAGGTCACGGATGAGAACGTGCTGACGATCAGGGTGCGATCCCGAACTCAGCTGGAGACGTGCGAGACTCGCGAAGCGTCACAAAGCACGGAAAGAAAGGAAACGGCGAGGCAGTACCCGGTACAGTACATCGGCACGATCTGCATCAGACCTATCGGTGAGATCCCAGAGATGAGGTCAAAAAGCGACGACGACGCCGAGGCAGCAAAGGATGAACCGCAGAACACGGAGAAACCGCCGGACACGGGAGAACAAGATTCGGGAGGAAGTGGAGAAAAGGAAGCTGAATCTGAGTCTGAGGAGAAACCTAAAGAAGCTGATGGAGCTACAGAACAAACCTCTGACCAGGACCAAAAAAACGGGGATAGCTGCTTGGCAACCTCGGAGCCAGCCGCGGAAGCGGACGGGTTCTCAAGCAGCGAAACAAACAACGTCAAAGAGGCTCCTGCAGCAGCTGAAGACGGTTCTGGCGCCGCCGCCGCCTCCGAAGGCGACGCGGAGCCTCAGGTCGACTCTGCAGACGAGGGTGCAGCGGCTGAGAAGGACGCGGGCAGCACCGGCAGACCCATAGCTGTCTACAGTCAAGACAACGTCGTCCAAAGCAGCAAAACCAGGATCTCCGCCACCAAAGTCGAGACAGATGAGGACAACGCCGAGGGCAAAGCAAAGAACGTCACCAATAGCAACGTCGGGCTGTCTCCGAGGAGTGACACGGGTAGCAGCAGCAGTAACAGTAACCCCGACACGCACCATGACCACACCCATATCTTACACGCCACCATCTACTCCGGCCATCATCTCAAGGAGCTGCCCAGCAGCGAACTCGACGTAAACCTCTGCCCCACCGACGAATCTGACGTCAGCAGAGAACCCAGTCACATGGACCAGGCTGCACACGGACGAGGCAGCCACAACATCACCTGGCACAACAAGCAGATTCCTTCCAGCCATCTGGCCGACAGCAACACGTCACAACCACCCAACATCGCGCCTGAGCCTGAGCCCAATTCGTCATCCCTAAACCAGGAACAGGAAGCGGCGACAACGCCGAGCAGCGAGGTTCAAAACAGCCAAGTCTCCTCCAGTGCAGAAGCCCAGGAAGCGTCGCCTGACAGTCAGAACGAAGAGCAAACTCCAGCAAACCCAGACGCATCTGCCATTCTCAAAGACATCATTTCAGCTTCAGCGAAATCTCCTTCACACCCAGTTCAAGGGGCGCAGAGCACGGACAAACACGCCCCGGCTCACACCAAGTCTGAGTTGATGCCCGAGTCTGGAGCGCCGGGATCTCAAGAGCGTACTGAGCCTACAGACAACGCCGCCGCCGCCCCAGAGACGCAGACAGAGAACACCGATGACGTCACGCCTGCGCCTGCGCGTGCGCCGCACTTGGAACCGTCGACGCCCATTGAGGATCGCGTGTCCGTCACCAGCGCCGCTGCGCAGCCGGACACAGCCCCGGAGGCAGCCGCTTCCCAACCCGACGCTGCCCCAGAGGAGGAACCCCAAGGCCAATCCGAGACTCACGGCATCGAGCACTCGGCGCCTGAGGAAGTGGACGCAGCACCTGAAGAGTCTCCGCGGGAACAAGATGAACAAGCGTCTTCAGAAAACCAAGAGGAAGAATCACAAGTTGCTGAAGCAGAACCTGCATCTGAAGACACTGAAGAGCAGGAGGCTTGCGCTGTGGCTCCGCAGCCTTCAAGCGAAGCCGCAACGACTGAAAGTCAAGATGTACATCACGTTTCTTTTGAGAGTCAAGAATCTCCTGCACCCGATGCAGAGCCAGAGACAGAAGAGACGACAGCAGAATCTGAGGCAGCTCTTGCTGCAGCTGAGTCTCCGTCTGCAAACCTGGACATCCAGCCGGACTCTACAGAGCAGCCGGCGGCGGAGCCGGACTCTACAGAGCAACCGGCGGCGGAGCCGGACTCTACAGAGCAGCCGGCGACGGAAACTCAAGTCTCCGAGACATCTGAATCTCAGGCCGAGAACCTTGCTCCTGCAGATGAAGAAATAACGGAGCAGGACCCCTTAATTTATTATTATTACAGTCCTGTGGACACGGATTCTCCTGCTCCGAGTCAAACTGAGCAACGCGTTTCTTCTGAATATGAAGACACGCCAACTGCAGAAGACACGACGGAAGAAACCGAAATTATTGCACCTCCTGAAGAGAGTCCTTCTGGGACCCAGGACGTACAGCCTGAATTTACTGAGGAGCAGCCATCTGAAAGTGAGGTGGAGCAGTCTCCGACGGAATGCCAAGGCACCGACGAATCTCCAGCGGAGGATGTGGAACCTGAAGAAACAGCGGCAGAACAGACAGACGCAGCTCCGGAATCTGTACCTGAAGAAACTCCATCTGAAGAACCACAAGAGGAAACTGCTGCAGATGAAACAGCCGAAAGTCAAGATATGGATCAGCCGTCAACAGAAAGTCAAGTCGATGGAGAAAATCCAGCAGAGGATGTAGAAACGACTCCTGAAGAACAGGAAACACCTGAAGAACCTGGAGAGTTTGCAGCTGATGATGCAACACCTGAAGAAACAACAGCAGAGTCAGGTGAAACTGAAGAGCCCTCTGCTGAAGAACCTCCGTCTGCTGAAGCACAAGAGTTAGAAGTGACTTCCGGTGGAGACGAGCAGGCAACTGAACACGACGATGCGGAGTTGCCGCCACCTGAAGATCAAACAGATGAGTCTGCAGAAGCTGCAGTTGCAGTTGAAGATGAGACTGCAGAGCGGGCGGATGAGCTGGAAGAACCCGCTGTGGAAAATGTTCCATCCGATGCGCAAGAAGCGCAAGCTGACGACAGCCAAGAACTACGAGCTGAAACTCAGGATGCGGAGAAACCTCTCCCTGAAGAGGCTGCTGTAGAGGAACCTGGAACTGCGGAAGAAACAACCGTGGAAATACCGAATGCTGCAGAGGAAGAGCCTCCAGCAGATGCTGAAGAAGCGACTGAAGCTGAGGCAGAAGAAGAAAAGTCTCCATCTGGTGATGATGCTCAAGCGGAGGAAGAAAGGGCCACACAAGACGCAGAGGAGCTTCCGGAAACACAGCCTGAAGAGGAGTCTCAACCAGCAGATGAAACTCAGCCAGCAGATGAGTCTCAACCAGCAGACGAGTCTCAACCAGCAGATGAAACTCAGCCAGCAGATGAGTCTCAACCAGCAGACGAGTCTCAACCAGCAGATGAAACTCAGCCAGCAGATGAGTCTCAACCAGCAGATGAGTCTCAACCAGCAGATGAAACTCAGCCAGCAGACGAGTCTCAACCGGCAGATGATGAAGGCGAAACCCCAACGCAAGATCAGGATGCACCACCTAAGGACGACGTGGAAGCCACGCAGGAAGAGGGCGCAGAAACCGATGCAGCTCCCGAGGTCCAGAAAAACGTGACGCGGAGCAACAAAGGCGCCTTCACGGGGCCACCTCACGTCGTCAACCCGTTCGACTCCCAGGTCTATTCAGGGCACGTCCTCGCGACGAAAGAACGCAGCGACCTGAACAGGAACCTCATCCCCACGGACGAGTCCGACCTGAGCCGAGACCCGAGTCACGTGGACACGCATGCGGCGCACCGCAACATCGCCTGGCACAACAAGCAGGCGGCGTCACTGCTCAATCAGCTGAAGCGCGACAGCGATACGAACAATGCAGCCACCAAGTCGCACGAGCATCTGAAGCACGACACGACGGATGAAAGCATCCAGGCCACGCCCAAAAGCCGCGACGAGGTGAGCGAGGCGAAACCAGAGGAGTCCACCAAAGACGTGGGGAGCAACACCGTGCGCCCCAAGGGAACCGACGAGAGTATCCAGGTGGGGCCGCGGACGCACGACGAAAGCGTCGAGGTCACGCCCAGGGACATTCTGCGGGAACTCGCCAACACGGCCGTGGAGTCTGGGACTGACGTGTGCAGCTTGGGCGAAGGTGAAGACAGTGGGAGGACTACACCCATGTTCAGGTAAATCAAACTTTCATTCCTGCGAGAACAGGACTGACCACATCAAATCACAACATCAAAGCTTCTCCAAAGTGTTCAAACGAAATCACCACAGCAACATCTTTTTTCACTGTTGCCGATTGGTGGCGCTGTTCTTTTCCAACTGCCTCGTGACCAGTTTCACTTTTGGCCTTTGTTTTCGCAGGTGGAACTCGCAGCTCACGTTTATGACTGAGCCTGATGCCGAGACAAGGAGCATGGACTCGGCGGAGTCGAGGAGCCCAGTGCCGCAGAGCCACGAGCCGGAGCCAGAGTCAGAGCCAGAGCCTGAGGTTGAACCACAGGCGGAACCTGAACTTGTGGTAAAACCTGAGCCTGCACCAGAACCAGAACAGGAGCCTGAGGCAGAGCCTGAGCCTGAACCAGAGCCAGAACAGGAGCCTGAGGCAGGGCCTGAGCCTGAGCCTGAACCAGAGCCAGAGCCTGAGCCTGAGGGCGAACCTGAGCCTGAACCAGAGCAGGAGCCTGAGGCAGAACCAGAACCACAGCAGGAGCCTGAGCCTGAGGCAGAACCAGAACCAGACCAGGAGCCTGAGGCTGAGGTAGAACCAGAACCAGAGCCTGAACCAGAGGCAGAACCAGATCCTGAGGCAGAGCCAGAGGCAGAACCAGAACCACAGCAGGAGCCTGAGGCTGAGGTAGAGCCAGAGCCAGAGCCAGAACCAGAGGTTGAGGCAGAGCCTGAGGCAGAACCAGAACCACAGCAGGAGCCTGAGGCAGAGCCTGAACCTGAGCCTGAACCAGAGGCAGAACCAGAACCAGACCAGGAACCTGAGGCTGAGGTAGAGCCAGAGCCTGAAGGAGAACCTGAACCTCAAGAAGAGCAGGAGCCTGAACAAGAAGCAGAACCTGAGCCTGAAGCTGAGCCAGAGCCTGAGCCTGAGCAACCTGGGACCCCTGCTGTGAACGATGAAGCTGGTGAGGACGTGACGACATCTCCCGAGGAGCCATCCGACGGAAACGTGAACGCGTCGGCGCTGGTGGCGCCGCACAACGCCGAGTCTGAGGAGGAGGAGCTCAGCTGGAGAGGGCGCCTCGGTACCCCGGCCACGCTGCGCTCCCCGAGCCCCTCCGATCTGCGGACCGCGAGCAGCCAGGACAGCTGGACTCCAGAACCCATCATCAAGTAAGAGCATCGCGGTGTCGTGTCTCGACCTACACATGGGACTCAGTGTTGCAATCTTTGGTTCCGTGTGGACTTGCTTTTCGGAATATTACTGACTTGCTTTTCGGCAAAATACGGACTCGCTTTTTGGCAAAATACGAACTTTCTCCACTTAAACCGTTTTTCCCCGCGTTTCGACCTCACCAAGCAACATCGTCTAACAATCCGTTTCTCGTACAGGTACGATTCGGATATCACCTTCAAGTCTGCGGAGCCCAGAAGCCCGACGAGCGACCAGAACAACACCGAAGCGGACGCTGTTCAAAACGAGGCTCAGCAGGACGACAACGCGTCACGTGATGACACTGAGGAACAGGCCAAGAGCACCACGGACGAGACAGCGCCCGAGCCAGAGACCGAGGCTGAGGAAAATGCTCATGAACCAGCAACTACAGACGAACCACCAGCAGAATCGAGCGAACCCGCAACTGAAGCCGATGCTGAACCGGAGGAGGCGGAGGAGGCGGCGGAGGAGCAGGCGACGCTGAACGAGAACGAGTCGGCGGCTCCGGGCAGCTGCAGCTCCGCGCTGTCAGCTGCGCCCACGGACGTGGCGTCGACGTGCGACGTGACGTGGGACGTGACGCTCGAGCCGACGCCGACCGAGCTGCGCGAGACGCCGAGCTACGAGAGCTGGGTCGACCGGCAGATCAGCAGGTGAGTGCGCCACCTCACGGTGAACATGGCGGACAACACTGGGGTCATACACCCAGAAATCTGCTCCCGCCAATTGTGCTGGTCTCATCATCTTGGGAAATGTGTTTCTGTGTAGCTTCAAAACAGTTTTGTAGGCACAGATTACCGCAACTAGGCCGCAAGTACGCCACTTGTTTCAGAGTTACACAACTCTCTCTGCAGGTGGAGCTCACAGATGACCTTCCTTTCCGTGGACGACGCCTGTGAGCTGTACTAGCCTCCAGAACAACACACTGCCTCCACAAGAAAGCTGTAACCCCTTGGAAAACTTCAGACTCGTCTTCTGCAACGATCTACATTCACGCACCCTTATTCACCTCACCCTCTTCCCAAACTTCTCGCAAAGAATTTCGTCGGTCCATCGCACGTGCTCTGTGTCCAGAGTGAGGAGACTCACGAAGAAAAGTGAAGCTGGGGATTTTCAAAAAAAATTGAAATTTCGTAATTCACAATTCATTCACTCTCATGCACAATAAATAAGTGAAAGACCAAAAGACCAGTCTTCTCCAGTGTGTGCCGTCGAACGCTCGTGTTGTGTTACAAAGGACAGCAAACTAAGACCGGTCCAGAACCCACGACTTCAGGACTGTGTAACACCAGCAACACCTTCCATCCTTTTCCAAACGACCACACAGCTAGTCCAAAATAAAACACAAAGTTGAGTCCTTTCTGTTGAAGAAAAATTCCGGTTGAAAAGCGCAGACAACGTTTGAACTCCAACACAGTAGTTTGTGCTTTGCTCACATCGGGAGGACAGTTCGTTCGGTTGAACAAACGCTCATTCCCGAACAAGATGCCAAGAAAACTGCGATTTGAAAGAGTTGAATCTTCCAAGAGAGACTTGTGAACAAATTCCACAGGGCCTTCGTTCCTGAGGTCCGTGCACACTGGATGCAGCGACGCTTTATACTCCACGGATTTTTGGTGTGGCGCACAGAAATTGGTGTTCCACAGTTGATTTACAAAATGCAACCGGACACACCCAGCGCGTGCAGTTTCATCAGGTTCGCGCAAAAAAGGCCCTGATTCGTGACCGTGCACCCATACACACCAGAACCGTTGCTCAGCGACTTGAAGCCCGAACCTTGCAAGAACTTTTGTCTTTAATAAAATGTGAAACCCAAATGTCATTCTGGACGACCTCAGACGACAAATGGAGACAAATACATTCAAAAATTCTTTGCTTCGTTGTTGAACTGCAAAATTGTGAGGACGTCTGATGCACGAGTTGTCTCTGCCCAACGGAAGGTGGCTCTATTTGTCCGGATTGATCCACTCACCGATCTTCTTCCACTGCGGCCCGCTGTAGACGTCGTCCAGCTTGGTGGCCACGGCGTCGGCGTCGATCATGGCGTGGATCCCGAGCGAGTCCTCCAGTCCGCACATCACCTGCAGTACACGGTACACCGGGGTGTCAACTCCAGGGAATAAAGGGTCGGGAGACGGGTGGCGACCTTGGTTTCAGCCAGGGTCTGATCCCAGGGGCACAGAGGGAGAGGGGGTCATTTTTCTGCATGGGGCGTGGCTCAGCAGGTCCACCCCTGGATCAACTGCAGATCAACTGAGACCCAAGTTTTTCTTCTGAGGTTCATGTGGCCACAAGCTGCATGCATAATTTACGCAGGAGGAAATTTCAATTTTCAGGGACGGCTTGGTCTGACCAAACAAATACGTGGTTCGTCTGGAAAACGCACTGCCATTCAAGCGAAGCAGCATCTTTGATGAAATTCAGTTGAAGAACATGTAGAATTCTGACCTGGCAGACGTAGAGACAGGCGAACGTCTCGAAGTCGAAGCTGTCAGGGTCGACGCGCGACGCCAGCGCGTGCGGCGTCTCGCGCGGGAAGAACACGTCGCGCACGTTAGGCGCGTTTTTGACGCACGAGAAGAAGAGTTCCCGCGCGGCGTTGCGCACCACGTCTTGACCGTGCACGACGGGCGTCATCTCCAGCAGGCCCTGGAGCGTCAGCTCCCGCGGCAAGCCGCCCTCCTCCGCCGGGGACGCCGCTGCCGTGGGCCGTGCTCCCTGCTTCCTGTGACCCGCAGGAGAGCTCCGCTTCGCCCCTGGGCTCATTCGATGCCTCAGGGCCCCCGGAGAGGTTCGGCCTGGAGACCCCTCCGCGAGAGCTGAAGGTCGGCGCCTGTGCACGTCCCGGTCTCTGAGCACCCCTGGTTCGAAAATATCCTCAGCCCCTGGAGGAAGAGCCTCGGACGAGTCCGACCTCTGCACCACTGGCTTCGACTGTTCAGGGCCTTTTATGTTGGGGGATCCCAGGCCTTGGAGAAGTGGTTCTAGCTCTGGGCATCCGTTTTGTGGGTCCCGATTCAGAACCGGTGAGTCTTTGCTGCTTCGGCGCCCTCTCGATCGTCTTTTAGGCTTCGCTTTGGGCGTTTCACGCAGGTCAATGCGCTCAAACTGCTGGGCAAAGAGATTTTCATCGTCGTCCGTTGCGAGCAAGCCTTCCAAGCGTTGAATTGGAGATTGGTCTTTCCGCTTGTTGGACGGGGAATTCAGTGAAATCTTTCGCCGTGTTTGAGACTGTCCAAAACTCGCCAGGAGCGGCAGTGGGGAATGGTCTCCAGGACCTGTTGCAGAGTCTCCGTTGAGTTTTGGAGAACCGTTGCTTGCCGCACCCAGATCTCTTTCCGCCTCATCAGACATGAGACTGGACTCCGTGAAGTCATCGTCTGTGTTCGATTCGATGGGACCTGGCTCAGCTTTGGGAGAATCTGGTGTTGGGGGTGACTTCCCTTCAGCTCCTGACTTGGACTCCGAAAGTTCCACCGACACATCCAGACTCTTCTTCTCAGCTGAAGCAGGATCCATCTCCGAGTCGTTTTGAGACGCTCTGCCAAATGAAATACGAGGAGATAAACTTTGTTGTGAACAATTATTAGAACAGTTCGACGCAAGCGTTCGGAGATACGCAGAAAAAGAATGTTTGCTGGAGAAAAGACACGCATTTGCACGCGTGAACTTGAACCCGAACAGAACCCTGTTCAACGTAACACGTGTCGCACAGTTTGAGTCATGTTGTCCACCATGTGAACAACCCACACATGTCTTCAGACCAAACACTCTTTTGCAAGGCTTAGTTCCAGCGGAACCAACATCCAAAGGGGGAAAGACACCTTCCGTTTTGCATTTCTTGTGGATGGAATTGTAGTTTGCGCTCAAACAAAAACAAGAGGACAGACGGAGTTGTCTTGCATGAGCAGAGCGGTGTGAATCTGATGCAGCAAGAACAAGATGCGCTCTCCTGCAGTCTGTGCGGAAACTATCAACAAGGCGCAGCAGTTCATCTGGATGACCTGCAGCTCGTGAACCAGCTCTGTTGATGAAAAGCCGACAGGCCACATGGGAAAACACGCAATGACTTGTGGGGCATTCTCAAGGTCTCCCCTGTGATCCTTTTGCTCGGCAATTCACTGGGATGCAAGATCGTTTGTTCTGAGGAAACACTAGCTCCTCGTACAAACGCTTTCCGTGACAAGCCTCGAGTTGACATTCATGCAACCACCTGTTGGTTGTGCACGTGACCGACAAGAAGTGCATCGATTCCAAACTCAGACGACGTTTTGCTCACCTGACCGCCGTCGCCGCCGCCGCCGTCGCGCGGCTCGTGGAAACGTCGCTGACGTCGCGTTCTCCAGGTGCGTCGCCTTCCAGGACCGTCGCCATCTTGAAACTGCTCGACACCTTCTCGGCTTTAGTCAGGGTCTGACCCACTTTCTGCAAAGCAAAACCTGAGCTCACGAAACAATTGTGTTTTCAACGCATTTTGTGAAATAACCTGTTTTGCCGGTGGACATGTCTTCGTCGTACACTGGTAAAAAACATGAAATTTATGCATTACTTGTTCGTGTGTTCTGGTCAGATCTGATCAACACTTGTCCTCTGTCCGATGCGACATTCGCTGTTCGGACACTGACCATTGGTGCGACGTCAGTTTCACTGGTCCAGAATACAAGGAACTTTCAACTGCATGGTCATGCAGAAGGAGTCAAAACACAGGACACGCTTGTCGACACTGTGTGGCTCCTGCGATCTTTGCTTTGTTTTGCGATATGATCCGAACGAAACGCATCGACTTCACCTGAACATTGTTTGTTTGAGAGTGCACAGTTGTTGTGCAGCTTCACCCACCATGGTGAGTGGCAAACACTACTCACTCACGACTTCGCTAACCTGAGGCTCAGCTTCCACGCCAGAAGCTTCACTCGATCTCGGGAGCTTTCACTCATGCAGAGCAGTGGAAACAGCTTTGACTCTGCATCCTCATTCATTTTGTGTTGTTACGATCGGTTGGAATAGAGTCTAGAGCTGCAACTCGATCGTGGGCGGGATTTTCAAAAGCTGAAGACCTGCACATTGATACTGCAGATAGACCTATCAGTTGGTCAGCAATTTTTGTAGAGACATGCAGACACACCTTGACAGGAAGAAAGCATTTCTGCACGGAAAGATCGACAATTGTTTGTCAAGATCTCCGTGGAATCAAATCGAATCGAACTCCGCAGACAGCGCAAGGCCCGACCAAGTTCCCTTCCAGTCCCGCACCGCAGTTCAAAGTCGTATCTCGGCAGTTGACAACACCCAGCGTGGCTGACCGTCCGAGAGCAATCAGCTCAGGGGTGTGTTCGTGTGGTCTGGCCAAATTTACGAGGAAAGAAACTCACCATTTTCGCATTCCAAATCGTAAACATGCCCCATTTTTCGCTCTGAAATCACGACGTAACACGTGTTCTTGACGTTTGAAATGTTGACGTCACATTTTGACGTTGCCAACGTCAACAATTCCGCCGTTGTTAAATTCTCCTGGCGCCAAATCACAGTTCGCGCGGAAGCACCGCCAGCGGATACAGGTTTCGTTCGGGGGTGGCAAACTTGACAGGACGGGAGAAGGGGTCCAGGCCTCTTGGGCCTCCCCTGGATCCGCCAGTGGATACTTCAGAGGTTCAGAACAGACGACATGAATTTGTAAAAAATGTGATCTTTGTTTGGAAAATGTCATCACGATGCACAAAGTTTGACAACAAAATAATAAAACCACGCATCCGAGTATGAGGGGAAATTTCTGGGACTTTGCAGGGGCACCGTGCACACGGGTGGTTGGCTCGACACAACAACAGTCCACAGTCCAGTCCAGCTTTGTCTCGAGAACTGCAAAGTCCCAGAAGTTTTGAAAACAGAAAAGATTTGCCCACGAAGTGAACCCGACTCACTTCAGCTCAATTGACACAAAGGTTGACCAGGATTTGACTCGAAGGGACCAGGTTTTGGTTTTGTTTCATTTGCTCAGTTTGTAATTGTCTTTGGACAAATTTTGTTGCGACTCTTGGCTGAAAAATACGGCAGAACAACAATTGGTTCGCACTAATGACGGGCAAGGCGAGTTTTTGAGACTGTTTCAAATAGTTCTGTCTGCAAGGCCCAGATGGCCACATTCTGAGCATTAGAAATCGACGAGTTATTGTCGATCACCATTGACGTTGGCACCAATTCAACGAACAAAACGGACAAAACTTTTTGAAACTCTTACCCCGCAGCGATGAACTGCGAGGCTCAGCTTTGCGAGTCTGGTCCTCGGCGCACTCTGAACCTCCGTTAAAATGGTTGAGGTTCGCAGGACCATCATAGTGAAGTAAATACCTTGAGAACCCCCTTCCCCCACGAGGTGACACTCAGTTCTGGCGCCTGTTTTTCTCGGCGTGCACAGGTCAGTCTGGAATGTTGGTCACAACAGGAGAGGAGTCATTGATCAACAGACTATGCCTGTGTTCATGCTGAAGATAAAGCAGGCACCAGAACTGAGTTGCTGTCACAAGCCCCCAAACAACCTCCTTCATTTCTTCCTCCCCTTCTCACCCCCTCCTCACCCCCTTTCTGGCCCCTTTGTCATTCAGGCTGTGATTACAAGACGTGAAATGCGACCATCGGGTTTTGTCTGGAGGGACTTTTTGTTTTGAAAATTGTGTTTCCATCACAACCAAGGGTGGGTCCAGAGGACGGGCTCTGATCTCTATCCTCTGTCCACACACACGCACACACACACACACACACACACACACACACACACACACACACACACATTCAAACGTTCTGCGTTGAATTCACATGGACAGCATTTCAGGCACCGCTCGACGCAAGGTCACTTCTGTTTTGCTGTGCATGGTGCTGGATTCCACAAACCAGACGCGTCTTCGAGAAGCGTATCAAATGGCATTCGAAACGGGATTCTGAAGACCACACGAAATCCAAGGCCGGAAGGTAGAATCCAACATGCGTACGTGCCGACTTCACACATAAAAACAACCTACGTTTGTGGAGATCACAGAATCTTCTCAGTCGCCTCCAAACTGCTTTCATTTGATCCAACTGCGCAAAGATCTGACTGTTCTTTTCAACAAGGATTCCTTGAACACATTGACTGCAATGTGATAAACGATGAGCCACTCCTCTTGGTCCTGTGTCACGCGTATCCTCATGCACTTGACTGGAAAATCCAGCTGGAGCGATTTGAGGTCCACCACACCGTCTCGAAACACGGCAATTTGAGTGAAGTTGCTGCAGTTGCATCTGCCCAGGGATGTGGCTGGAGTGGATATGAGGGTTGGACTGACTTCCAGGACTCCACTTCGGAGGAAGTCGTTCTTCTGGAATGGGTGGCCCGTGTCTATGTGCACTCGTATCAGTTTGGCCGGATCTCGGAACACAACGCAGAATTCATCTCCCTTTGCAGGGGTTTTGCCCCAGAAGTAAGAGTCACCAGTGCTGCTGTAGGCTTTGTCTGGGCTGTATTTGCTGTACGGGAGAATTGAGCTGAAACAGGAGGCATCGGGATTGTCACCTTCCTTCACTGGCACTGGCGAATTTTTCTTCTCTATACCTCCGAAAAATTTGTCCTGAAAGGAAAGGTGGCATGGGTAAGTATTTCATTGTCACGATCTCCATCTGAAGAACAGATTTGAGGAGACGAAATTTTGTCGTAAGCGAACTTACCTTGAGTTTGTTGAGTTGCTTGGTCGGGAGGGAAGAGTGTTCCCCCATGTGCTGAAACAGCGTTGGTTTCCGGATCGGAATTTTCTTCACAGCCAGCAGGTGTGAAAAGATTCTGGAAAAAAATGAAACACTTTCAGTGCAAGAAACTGACTTGAATTTACGTCTGCGGTGAAAGCACATGGCCAAAATCTGACAAACCAAGAAGACTGAGCGGCTGATGTTTGCTTCCGCTGAAGCAGCTATTTCTTCCATTCTTCTTCAGAAATCGTTTCGTCATTCCTCAGTTTTTTTCCAGTATTCTTTCCTCATTGCTTCGTTGTCTGTCTTATTTCCCTCATTCTTTCCCAGAAACAGCGAAAATTCTTCATTTCCCACAAGCGCATTCCTTTGCCCAACGTGCCCAAGGTGTGTTTATGCCGTGTGGCATTCATTTGTCTGTGCCGTGGGAGCATGACCCAGGGAACCCAGCTGCGCATGGCAGAGTCACAGAGACGACCGAGTGCAGGGTGCGAAGGGCAAGGTACAAAACCGCTCGGAGAGAAAATGAGGGACGTACGGGTGGAGCCAGTCGACGGGCATTTCCTGGTAGAAGAGCAGGAGATAGCGCGCCAACCTCTCCAGGTCCGAACTCCTGAACAATTTGCCTGAAATACAACACGAAGGAGAAGGGTGGATGCGTGAAGCCGCACTGCACACGGAATTTGGTTGCAGTTGGAACAGATAACGATTAAGTTTGTGGCGCCAGGGACGCAAGACCACCTCAGCTTGGAAACGTTTACCCACGGCAACATTCAGGGGTACGAGTGCCTGGAACTCGCTGGACCCCCTCGACAATTCTCTGATGCCTTCAGAGCCAAAACATCACAAATGTATTCTTCCAACGGTTTGGTATCAATTGTGGCGACCCTCCCTCCTTCCTCTCTCTCTCACCTATAAACCCGAGACTGGAGAACTCCAGAATGACCCACGGCTCTTTTTGCTGGTTGATGAACTCCTTGATGATGGAAACGAAGCGCGGCGCGCAGATGACGTCATCCTCGATCTGGACGTAGTACTCGGACAGTGTGCGGCCGTAGTAGAACATGAAGGCGAAGTCAGCCACCTGCTTCGATCGCCAGCGAACCCTGGTCTCGGCGTCGTTGTAGTTGCGCTTGAGCCCAGTGAGCGGGGGATACGCGCTCTGCGACACCTGCAGGATCAGCATGAACCCCGAGTCCAGGTACCTGAAACAGATCAGACAAGAATTGTCCGCTTTGACCTCATGGTTCTTGAGGCGACGTGGATGAAAAGGGATGATGCAGAGAGTGAGACCCAGAACCTCCCGACCTCACCAAACATTCATCCTCCCATTTGTTGCTGCAAGCACGAGAAAAAGAATACCAAAATTGTGCGTGTAATTGTGCGATGGCGTTGCAGGGCAAAGCACCAAAAATTGCTCTTGTGGCAGTGGGACGTGAACAAGTGGGACAAAGTCACCCCCTTTCCCAATCTTCTGCACCCGTCCAACCCAACCCCAGAGGTGGCTGCTTGCTGGGCGCCCTCCTCAGGGTGACACGAGCGAAAAAAAAAGAACAAATCCCTTGAAAACACCATCGGGTGTGCGCACAACGCCCAACACAAACAGTGCCTGGAGAGCCTTCCTCTCACACTGGTTCTGGGCAAGAAAAAGACAGTGACACATGTCAATTGGACAAAGTGATGAAATGCCTGGAACGGACACGAGAATATTTTGCGTGCTTCAGGGACATGTCCATCTGGGTTCAGTCTTCTGAAGGGAACCATCACTCACTGCGGATAAAACTGCTGAATGTAGTCAATCATCGGCCGCTTCAGGGTCTCATTGAAGTCGGCGAGCAGGATGAGCACGACGGTCTGCGCCTTGTCCTCGTCGCTCGTCTCCTTGACGATCGACTCGAGCGTCCCCTTCAGGTACGTGAAGCCAGCGCCCTTCCGGTTGATCGTCGGGATGCCGATCGTCAACAGACCTGCAGTGAGGCAGTGTGGACAGGTCCGATTTACACTGTGTCCACCCGTGTCTCAGGCGCGCTCAGGAAGAGGCGCACCCCAACAGTTGCTTTTTCTTCTGGTACGTACCATGGCCGATTGCATGGGAACAATGTGAACGCGTATGAGACGCACTCTGCCTTTCCATGCTTTGAGGGCCAAAGTAGGGTTTTGCACACACGTGTGTGGACACGCTAAGTATTGCTGGATATGCTTTCTGTCCACGGCCCAGGCATGATCGCTATGTTCCAAGGAGCAAGCTCGAAGCTCATGACACAAACGGAGCAAGTTGCTACACACACACGTTTGTCTGAGTCAACTGGTCGCGTCATCCTCCTGGTTCTAACTAATCAGTGGTTCAAATAGAATTTAAATGAGTCAGATCCTGGACGATATGCTTGGCGCACATGCATGAGAACACTGTCAACCTTTGTATTCAAACAATAATCTTCACGTGCATGTCGGTTGTCGCGCTTTATCTCTCGTATAGATAAGGACAACATATGGGCCGCGATGTTCTGATTGAATAGATCAACATCAAGGTTCAGTGGAAAAAAAAAGTTCCACATCTCGTTGATCTGTCTACATGTTCAAATGTGAGCAGCCAAGTCGGGCATTTCGCCCAGTTTGAGTTCAAAGCAATTCATTTCCCCTTGCTGAAACTGTCCATTATCTCCACTTGAGGTTCTCAGGCAAGTCTGGTGCCCCTGTGATTTTGTATAAGCCGATCGGTGCAAAGCAGACCTTTTCTTCTCATTCTTGGCCTGCGGGTGTCTGTTTGTTGACTCACGATGCAGGGGACCGGAACAGCCCCTGGAGGAGCCAGGGGCTCAGGACTCACCTTTCTGCTCCCTCCTGGTGCCGATCACGAGCACGCTCTCCTCAGTGAGAGGAAACGGCGAGTGCAGCAGTCCAGACATGGACTCTTCGTGCTGTAATACAGACGACTCGAAATGGAACCTTTCATTGTGTGTGGGAGAAACATCCAGTAACAGGGTCTTGTCCTTTGCTCCCTTATTCCCAGGTTTGCTGAGTTGGAATTCATTGAGACTTTGAAATGACCGGCCGTGGACACGATGTCGAGACCTCATGCAAAACTTGTACGCGTCCCGGAAGAAAAATGACCATCACACACGCTGATCGACATTTCACACTTTTCACAATCTTCACAACATTGTGCGGACTTTTCACTCACGACTTGTGGAAGACGGGGACTGTCGAGGAGTGTCGCGTTCTCTCCTGCAAATCAAAATTCAAGTGTCAAAGTCGCACGCAAAACTTGCAAACAAACTTTGGATACTTTGCTGAACAGTTTTTCCCATTTACGGCATGACAGGCAAATGTGTGGATTTCTAATTTTGTATGCTGCATATGTATTCAGAAAACACACTATTAGCCAACACACTATTAGCCGTGCAAATAGGCATGCACAAAAGGCCCTGTTCAAACAGTGCCGTGACGCGTTTTTGGCGTGGGCAATTTGGAGCCTGCGTGGTTTTTGTGTGTTTTGGCCACTCAAGCCAAGTGCAGTACGAATGGGAACAAAAAGCCACATGCACCGTCAAACAAAGAAATGAGCTGCTGATTGGTGCTGCACACAAACGACACCCCCCCCCCCAATCCACGTGTGTGTCCCACACCATCTGCCTCCAACTCAATTTGTGACAATTTTCATCAAAACGCGTGGCTTCTGGGGCGATTAATTTCTCGTAATGGATGTTTGCTCTGCATATTGCAGCAACAGTGCTTCGCGCGACGCTCAGCTCGGTATCAATTTGCGTACTCATACCATTCATGTGCACCGTCCGTGGACGGATTTGACGGCATCACTTCGTTTGAAAATGAGATTTGACATTGGCTGACGAAAACCGTGTCATGTGCGCAAAAAGAGACTGTCAGTCAGTGCAAACACGGAGATTGATAAAAAAATACTGGAAGTGAAACTTGAGTAACGTTTATCCACCACTCGCTTGGAATTGCAAGGCATCACCGTTTCGCGCTGAACACATTTGAGACATTTTGCACGACGTTTTCGCCAGACGTCAACGTCCACGTTGAACAGTGCTGTGCGATTGGCCAGTGCCTTGGAAAATGTGCTATTGACGTGCGTCTCAAACGTGGTGCACGGATCTAATTTCGTTGTTGTGTGGTCTCGTCGGGGCACAGATCGGAGGGAGGGGGAGAAGCCATCCTGGACGCACATCAGGGTCGGAGCCGAGCTCTCTGACCACTGGGAACATTTTTTACACACTTGTTTGCGCCTCAAGCGCAAACACTTTTTCGTGTAAAAAGAGAAATTAGCAAAGAAAAAGGCACCTCGTCCGCAAAGGGGCTTGCCCTTCTTGGACCAGGTGCCAGATCCAAACGGCTACTTCAAACTGTGTTCAATTACCACATTCTGGAGAAACTTTCTTTTGGACTACGAACAGGGGAACCTGCCCCTGCCAGGCAATCATCGTGGACACCTGAGAGCGGTGAATGTTTCCCTCGAAACTCCAGGTTCCTCGGGGCCTCTACTCACCAGCGGTTGAAGTTGTGCTTGTTCCTCGCGACGGTTCTTTGGCACTGATGGTGGTCTTGATCTTCCGAGTTTTTGTGAAATTCGTTTGCAGACTGAGGTGTTGGTTGGTTTTGTTTTTGTGAATGCTGGTAGTTTGGGGAGGGTTGAACCTCTGACTGGGGGATTTATACAAGTCCTGACCATCGCCTGGACTGGGGCTTCTGGTAGTAGTAGTAGTTCGTTGTGCTCCGTTTGTGACTGAAAACCATGAAGGCTGAAACAGATTTCTCCACCACACAGTGTGCATAGCCTTAGCCTCGTTCTGTTACACAGAAGAAGAGATGTTTTGAGGTGAACTCAGAGAGAACAGAGGTATGAAGTTCGCCCCTTTAGACGCAAGTCCAAGCCAAATTTTGAGGTACAGAAACCGAAACAAAAGCAGAAGAAATCTTTACTTTTTACGAGTACGCAGTTGAGCTTCACAGCCGAGGAAAGATGTTGCGTCTGTACCTGGAGGACGCGTCGTGTTGTAGAGCGCCTGAAGGATCTGGTCCCGGGTCAGGCTGCCCAGCCACTGCGTCTGCGGGTCCTGCGATCGCGTGTATTGTGTGGTGCGCGCCTGAAGCTTTGGGACAGAGGGAAAGGTTGAGAACAACAAGAACACCTGTCAGCGTGGACACGCGCCATACCAAACCGTCAAACTGAAGCGGGGACGGGGCAGGATGGGATCTCACTGATTTTTAGGTGATTTGAGATGGGTTGCACGATTTGAGCCAAATCGGTGCGAGCCAAATCGAAGCACCTATAGGCAGCGTCTTCCAAAAGTATGTCAGCAGCAGTTTCA
>JAAUXT010102356.1_pt1 | contig 26050 bp, 22 predicted proteins | sample 7278171 | NCBI WGS metagenome assembly JAAUXT01 (sample SAMN14350112, study PRJNA611818) | marine sediment metagenome | isolation source: surface marine sediment (1.8m) | place: French Polynesia: Moorea | collected 2018-08
ATTGATGAAATGTAGCATATTGTATGGGGGGTTGAGAGGTAGCATTTGATTTTTGACTTTTGAAAATTTTTATATGGTTTTCAGGTAGGGCTAAAGATTGGGTTAAAAAGTCATTTTTCATGGAAAATTTAAAAATGGATACTGGCATTTCTCTTGGTTCATTTGTGGATATTGTTGCAAAACAATGTGTAAAACTTCCAGTTGGTCAAATTTGTTCCATTTGGGTGTGTGCTAGATGAGTTCCCAAGTTGTGAATATTGAGTGAAAAAAGTAAGAATTTAGACAAAAAAAGCAACCCAAATCAGAGTCAGCCAAATCAGAGTGAGCCAAATCAGAGTGAGCCAAATCACAGTGAGCCAAATCAGAGCAAGCCAAATCAGAGCAAGCCAAATCAGAGCAACTGAAATTTCCTCAAATCACTGCGAGCTCCATGGAGCTATTTTTGGGTTCAGTAGGTTGCTTCCACTTGGTTCAAAACAATAAAAGTTGAATTGATGTGGTTTGTTGAATAAGTTTTGAGACTGTGACCACCAAGCATAGATAAACCTGAGCGACTGGTCTCTTGCACTTTGCTTAGACTGGAATGGCATCGTTGTTGTGGCTGTAGTGTTGTGTTGTATGTGTTTTCATGTATGTGAAGGCATGTGTTCTTTCACACTTGTGTGCAGAGTGGCATCACTGTCAGAGTCCAGATTTCACTCAATTGATTTGGTTTTGGTGCAGCTCCTGGTGTTTCACAAACAAAGTACAGCTTTTTAGGTGCACTAGTTTTGCACCTGCTTTCTTTCTGTGTTTCACAGGGATGACCAGAGTGAGGCATTTCACCCAAATCTCATGCACTCAGCCATGTTTATTTGAGAAACGGGTGTGTTACGACTCGTACTCTCACCCGTCATTCACATGGCGTGCGCCAGCGCAGGACGCACATCAAGGTCACAGCGCATCACGCTGGGTTCCACCCACACGAAGTCGTGGTGTGCGCAAAGCTGTGAGCATACCAACTGCTTATTTGCACACCAGGCGCCACCATGATCATGAATGGGTTCTGAACCCAACCGTGCGCCAGCGCATGGTGCGTTATGCATCCTTGTGAAGGAAGGGTCTGAGGAACCCAGGGCTTCTGCTGAGGACCAGTCTTGATCATTTTCCTTTGCTGCTGTTGATGAAGCAAAGGTCCCTCACCGCAAGCACACAACACTCTCAATGTACAATGTCTCTAGTAACAAAGGGGAAAGGCAGAAATATAATTTGCTCTTTGGCATGACCTGTGACATGATACTACTCAACATTTTTTTCAAGACAATTTTTCAACAAATTTTTGCTTGACAAAACATATAAATTTCAAATTTTTCCCCAGCACAAAATGTTTGCTGAATGACTTCTTTTTTGGCCTGAGACAAAAAAATGATTTTGCTGTCTCACAAGGACTTGTGACTGTACACAGGCCCACCAAAAATTGTGGATGTTGATCCTGCTGTCAGTACAGTTCAGACTTGTTGTCCAAGTATCTCCACTTCAACTGACAGCTGAATCAATCAACAAAGTAGTTATTTCTCCCAAAGGCCAGTGTTGTGTCTCTTGTGATGTGATGTGAACAGACAGAGAATCGTCAGCATCATTCTGGATAGAACGGTCATCCAGTGAACACAAAAGGACCAGAAGAGTACAGCTTTGTGTTTGCAGTGTGTTCTTTGACAGAACAAAAAATGCAATTTTTCAACACAATGCCCATTCAAACAGAACATGTTTGTTTTGTTGAGTTGTTTTATGAAACTGAGATTTTGACGTGTACTCTGTCTAAATCTTGGTGCAGAACAATGTCATACCAGAAGAAATTACTGTTCCTTCAATGGCATTTCATCTCTCTGTGAGAAAGCTTCAAAACTATAACCGACATGCAGTTTCCTGCCACATATACCTTGTTGCTGGTGATGTGTGTCCAACCAGAACCTGCAGACCTCATGTCAGTCAGTGACATAAAACTTTGGATTGCATATGTGGAGTCTCTCACCAACTCCAACTTGAAGCAATGTTGCTGGAAATGTCTGTCAGACCTGAGCACTGCACAACTTGTTATGTACCGCAGGTGCCTGATGAACAGAACGTTCCTTGCATTGAATGTTTGTCTAAAACTGTCATTGTTTGTCAAAAGACAAGACCTGTACAGTCAAAGCAAACGTCAGGACCTCATCAGGCCATTTTCTTCAGTTGAAATTTTCAGAAATCTCTGGCTTATTTACAATGTTCACCGACCATATCCAGGTGAAAAGACATTTTTCTTCAAAAACACCCTGAGAACTTTTCATGTAAATGTCACTTTCACACAATTTTATTTGCTGTACAAATGCTTTGAAAATCCAAAGGTGAGAAATGAAGACGAAAGTCACAAAGATGAAGTCCAAATACATCATTTGAAAGTGACTCTGTGTGGAAACAGACCAATGTTCAGCATTTTCCTGCCAACTAAGGGACCAATGAGGCACATACTTGAGTTGCCAGTGTTCACTTATGTCTCCGGAGCACTGTTTAATTCCTCTTTGAAATTTGGCTATCAAGTCATTGACCTTCATATTGTGACTCAAACATTTGAATGGGACAAATTTGCTCTCACTGAAGTAAAGCGAACAAAAAAAAATCACTTGCTGCAACAAAACCAGTTCCACAAAATGTCATATAAGATATTCATCCTGACTGTGGAGAAATACAAGATGGTGGAGATCAAGTGCAGCAAGACATTCATTGGAACAGCCAAACTGCTTGATGGCCCTGGCTTGTTGTCTCCTGTCAAGTTCTTTGGAATAAACCAAACTCACATTTCATGTGAGACTTTCCAGTGTATTATTGTGCTTACTGAACAGTCAACAGGGCAAGGCATGTCAGATGTAAGTTTGTTTTTCTCTTGTTTTTGATGAAAAGTTATGAAATGAAAGACCAGGCATTGGTTGTGGTTTTTCTGACAACCAGGTTGCCCTGGAGTTCACAGCAAAGAAACAGGATCTCCTTGGACATTATGTTTCATCCGATGACAGCAGCCTGTATGGAGTTTCATCACAAGATTTTGGTGGAAGAGAAAGTGTGTTTTATGGGATGCTGTTCCAAACTCTCCATGTCTATTCAATTGAAGTAAAAATTCAGTCTGTTATCTATTCAGGTGATTTATGTTTGGCTTTGCTCAGATGGAAGCAACTGTTTTCTTTTGTTTTGATCGAGAAGCAAGGTGCATATATTCAGGTGTTAGACAAGAACAATACTTGAGGATTTTTTTTGTCCCTCTTTCATTGGTTTCTTTCTCCTCCCTTTTCTCCTCTATTTCCTCTCCTTCCTTGTCTCTTGCAGGACCTGACATAGCTGGGTGCAGTTATGGAGGCCTGAGCCTCTTCAACTTGGATGAAAATGGCCAGTGGATTGACCTATGGTCTCACTGTTCAGATGAGAGGAAATCATATTTTGTGCAGTTGCACATGCGGCCAAGGAAATTTTACTCCAGTTCCAGCAACCTTCTTCTGATTGTTTCATCATACAAGAAATACAGCTCCATTGAAACAAATCTTCAAATTGCTTCAAGCAAATGTTTTGGTATTGACCTCAACCCTTGCACAAGTGATAACACAGTTCCAAATGTTTTGGGTACAGTCACCAGATATGAAGAATATCTCAAGTATTACAGGGAAATCAACAAAAAACACTTAAAATTCCTGCTCCAAAAAAATAGATGTTTTATTATTCAGCTGTTTCCTGTTTTGCATTCAGATTCACACCCATTTTGCAAGCTTGTTCTTTCTGTTGAACCAAGCATTGACTTGAATCAAGAGATTGAAGTTTCATCCCATTTGTTTCTGGCCCAAAATCCATGGTTCTTAGGATCACCTGTTTGTGAAGGCACATGTCTTTCTGATATCCACTCAGATCCAACCATTGACAAATCACAAGCTTGGGCTTCATGGCAAAGGGAAATCTGGGACAACATGGTGAATATGTACTTCTATGGCACAAAAAAGATGAAGACATATTCTGTTTTCATCCCTGGCACACAGGGATCAGTCTGGAATCAGCATCCTGGGTAAGCACAAAAATAGCTCCATGGAGCTCGCGGTGATTTGAGGAAAATTTCAGTTGCTCTGATTTGGCTTGCTCTGATTTGGCTCACTCTGATTTGGCTCACTCTGATTTAGCTCGCTCTGATTTGGCTCTGGCTCTTTATCCACACCTCATTTTTTCTGCACTTCCAAATTTGAACTTTTTGACCTCAGAAGCCCAAAATTTAAATTTGACAAATTCCTTCCTTGCGCATTATCTACAACCCAAAATGAACCAAAAGAGCCCAAAAGATCTTAAATCAATCCTCATCTTGACCATGAAACTACAGTACACATACTTTTGGAAGACTCTGTCTGTGGGTGCTTTGATTTGGCTCACACCAATTTGACTCATTTGAGCCCGAATCACCAAGAAAGTAGCTCCATGGAGCTACAGATGATTTAAGATGTGACCAAAATACAGTAACCAAAACACAGTGACCAAAAGAACGACTTCAACACAATAATGCAGATGCACAAATGATCAATTTTAATAAATATTTGTTATTTTTATTACTTGAAAAGGACCCAAATCTACCTCTATAACCTGTGTATTAAAACTTGTCACCTAATTGCACATAAAGCTTGCCAAAATATTTGCCAAATACATCTGTTTTTAATGCTTTCCTGACATCACAAAATTGTACCAAAGCTTTGGGTCAATCTGAGAACCATGACAAGTTTTGAATATGAAGGAAACTGACACAAGTCCAACACCAAATATTGTATATTTCATCAAAATGTAAATCCTTCATCAAGAAACAAAACTTTCTGAGATATCATCTGCTTTGTGCATTCAGCAATGCCAAAATCATGAACTTTTTATGCTCAAAATCCCAACAAATGCAAACTTGCCTCTTTGCTTTCTCACACATTATCATTGACCCGTACAAATTCATAAAGGCCTGAAAGATCCAAAATGCTGTACACCTTCTATGGGTAGATGCTGCCTGAAGGTGATTTGTTTCAGTCTCCTTGTCCGGGTTGCTCAAAAGTTGATCTCCCCACAACAGGGCAACCTCCTCAAATCACCTAAAAACAAATAGTTGACCAATTTTTAATGTATTTTTGCTCTGAGTCTTTTGGTGCATATATATTTCCTGAAGTTCAAGCTCAGATTCCTTTGTCTTTCAGCATTCGGACAAACCAGCAAAGTGTAAGTTGCATAAACAAACAGATCAATCCCTGTCAGAGGCTGAGAGAAGATCTGCGAGACATTGCAGTTAAGGCTTACTCAAAGGAGTTCACACCACCCATTGTTATGGAAACAAAGGCTGTGCTGTTTAATTCCCATACTCATGAGTTTGTTCTCCATTTTTACAACAGTTTCTGGTCAGATTCATGGATAAATGTCAATGTCACTATACAAGACACCAAAGCATTGACAGGATCTTCACTGCTTTTCAATGTGAGAGATTTGCCTGATGAAATTTGTCTTCCTGTGGAAAACAACAAATTACTCACATTAGTTTTGGACATGCCAAAACAATTTCCTCAAATGTTAATGCACCAAACTCTTGGCTACATAAATGCCACATTTTCAAAGGAATGTCTGAAAAATCAGCACTGTTTGTCACAAACATCTGAGAAAAGAGATTTGTGCAAACCACCACTGCATTCGTTCTCTTTGGGAATAATGTTCTCTCACTTCTTGTACAAATCAGTCTTAAATGTTGCCCTGTTATCCTATGAAACAGCTGCACTCATGTTTCTTTCACCTGGCCTTGAGCCCCAAACTACTCTGAAATCTTCCAACCTGACAATTTCATGGACATATCAGAAAACAGAGGACACTCATTTGTTTATCAATGTTTTTCAAAGGCACAAAAAGTTGACATGGCAGAAAGCCAGATCACTCTGTAAGGAGCACAATCTGACATTACCAAGACTTGTGAATTGGAAGCAAGCTGCATCCCTCCTGCTACATCTACAAACAGAGAAGCACCAATTCATATCTCTGAATGGTCATGTTCTTGCAACAGCATTTTTTTTCATTGGCCTCCGTGTCACAGTTGAGTAATTTTGTTGCAAAGAACATTCAAGGGCTCTTCTTTCTGTGCTTGATTTGCTTGATTGATGTTTCAGAAGAACATAATTGATAATTGTTCAATGTTGACATTCTGCTCCAAGCTGAGCAGCCACCCCCCCCCCCTATTTGAAAAATTGCTGTGAATTTTTTCAGAGCAACAAAGCTTTGTGGTCTGATGGCTCTCCAATGGGATTTCAGAAGTGGATGAAATCCTCATTCAGAAGATATTCCAGCCACAATACTGTGGAACAGCCTGGTGCCTCACTGATGTCTTACTGGACCGTGTTGGACAGGAGGCCACATATCAGATACAGGCCCATCAGAATACCAAGTAAAGTTATTTTTTTCCAAAAAGCAGGTTCCGTTGCAGAATTGGATTTCAAACACAAAGTGCACACAGAAGCTTTCACACATTCTGGCCTTTGTTGCGAATGTATGATATTTGTTCCTGTTTGTAAGACTTGCTCCAACGAAAGCGTTTGGCCAGTTTTTGGGAAGAGGAGGCCAAAAGGGCCAACCTTAAGTCTCCCTTCAGGGAGGAGCACCCAGTGGTAAAGTGGGCCTGTTGTCACCCTCTTTGTCCCATTTTACCTGTGGCCATGTTCCCCCTCCCCCACAGCCAACACCACAACTGGCTAGCTGCCCCCTGCCCAAAAAAGCATTCTATTTTCTTTTCTTTTTTCTCTCATTTGTCTTTCTCTTTGATTTGTCCTTTCCTTATATCCTTTCTTTCTTTCACTTACAACAAGATTCAAGGACTTCTTCCCCATAGATTTATGAGCACTGCTTATTGTATTTTCCTTTTCCTTTGTTCAAGACAAGCCAATAGGGAACATAGCATTGAAAGGAGATGCATCTCAAGCTGAATCTATTCTCCATGGCAAACCTGGACTAGCCATAGATGGCGATGCCGCTGCGGACAACACAGACCAGCGCGCATGCGCACAAACTGGCAAATGGTGGCAGGTGGACCTGAAGCGAATCCACACTGTGAGGAAAATATATGTGACAACTGAAATGCATGTTGCCATCGGTATGTAAAGACAAGCGTGTTGTAACGCTCAGTAACTTTAGTTTTGTCAGTGGGGTTGATAAGCTGTGTTTTCTGACAGGTTCTCGTATCAAGAGGGTCCAAAACATCCTCATCACAGTCAGTAACTACACAAATCCACTGTTCCAATATTCTGAGTGGTGTGTATTTGACCAAAAATCATATGGGTTCATGGAAACCAGAAGCTGCCAGAAGATGCCTTGAAGTTGTGGAGTGAATCATTGCAATGCCTTCCTGTCCCAACCAAAAAGTCTTGTATTTTACAGAAGACAGAGAGGAAGAAGTAAACTTGGCAGTTGCTGGCATTGCTTCACAGTCTTCCATTTACAAAGTCCCAACATTCTATTTTGCTGACTTGCCCCACCATGCCATTGATGGAAGCTTCAAACCAGAGCAAACTCCAACTGGAGTCAGGCTTCTGGATGTATTGAAAAGAGGACCCTGTGCAAGGACCAGGAAGGAACGTGGTGCTTGGTGGCAAGTAGACCTTTCGGAGGAATACAAGGTTCTGCAGGTCATAATAACATCAGGCAACAGACATGGTGAGTTATCTGGTGATTTTTGTTTGTCAAATTCTCATCTGATCTCCAGGTGCAACAACTTGTTTGTATTGCCTATTTTGCAACAGAAAAAAACAGACATCATTTGTTGTCAGTGATCTCTTTGCAGCACACAGTTTGTCCCAGTTTTCTATCAGTGTGAGCAGTTATTCCAATAGTAGTGCAGCAGAGCTGTGTGCATTTGAACCTCAAGCTTTTCAGAAGGCAGAAACCAGAATTTACAACTGTTCTAAAAATGTCAAGGGAAGATATGTGAGAATACATTTTTCCAAAAATAAAACAGCTCACATGCAACTGTGTGAAGTTCAAGTCATGGGAGGTAAAATTTACGACTTCACACGGTGATTGTTTGAAACAGTCTAGACACAGGCCAGGTTTTATGCCAAATATTTTTGTTTGTCTTCTTTCAGAATCTTGTAAACCAATAAAAGGTAAAGGAAAAGGTGCAGAAATTCAGATGAGGCTTTTGAAGATTGTCACCTTTTTCACCTGTTTTCAATCAAAATTTGTCAAAATAGTTTATGGCATAAAATTGAAATCATCCCTGTTTAAACCAAAGGCTTATTACCATTCACCATTCCCGCTGTTGTTGTGCACATACCTGTATGATTCAGTGTTTACTTTCAGGTACTGAATCAAAACAAATTTTGGCACAAGCTGTCCAATCAGTGCAACCAAGCTTCACCACTTCATTACAATGTACAGCATTGATCATTGATATCTTCCAAGAAATACACTGGATAGCAGTTCCTTGCAATTCTACTATTAACACAAGTGCAAGTGCTTGTACCTTAGTTTGTCAAAAGGAATGTTACTTTTCTGATTTCAACAGGACAGATTTAGCTCCTCTCTATTGCCAAAATGTTTATTGGGTGCAGTTCCTGGGTGGCTGTTACAATGTCTCCAGAGAACTAACTGCTGCTAAGAACAGCAGAAATTGCTCAAAGATTAAAAGCCATACAGAAATGAAATTTACAAAACTGAAACATTTATTGAGCTCTCATGGCCCATATGGGAGCTTGATAACTTTCACAATTCATACTGAGAAACTGTATTTTCAATGCAGGGAAAATATTCAGTACAACTTAATTTCTGTCAAAGAAACAAAACCAAATGACTTCAGAGTGTCTGACAGCGAATTGTTTGCTTGCAAAAATGAAGAGTTTATTTCTCCAAGCTTAGTTTGCGATGAACAAAATGACTGTTCAAATGGGTATGATGAAGTGCACTGCATTTGTAGAAGTGATAACAGTCAAACACGTTTCTGCTCAAAAACCTGTATTTTGGAGACATGCTTTTGCACCGCACTTTTCAAACCAAATGGAGCACATGGAGAATGCTCTCCTTATGTGGATATGAAGTCACACAACACCACAAACACAGACACAGATGGTTTCAATGAACTATATCACTGCTCAGACAACACCACAATCAGTGTCAAGTACATGAATGATTTGATTCCTGACTGTCAGTCTGGGGAAGATGAAGTTTGGTGGAAGTATTCTCAGGCAGATTTGCTTCACTATTGCCAAGAGCCACATATGATTCCCTGTGATGTGGAAAGCAATAGTACCAGATGCTTCTTTTTTCACCAGCTCTGTGCATATGCATTGGACAGAAATATGCAGCTCATGCACTGCAGAAATGGGGCCCATCTCAGTCAGTGTGAAACATTCAATTGCTCTGGGTATTTTAAGTGTCAGCAAAGTTACTGCATTGATCATTCCTCAGTATGCAATGGAAAATGGGATTGTCCACTTGGTTATGAGGAAATAGTATGCACAAGCACCATGTGCAAAGGCTTACTGAAATGTAAGCATTCCAAAAAGTGTGTGCACATCAATAGGGTATGTGATGGAAATTTGGATTGCCCAGAAGAGGAAGATGAGTCTTTGTGTGACCTGAGCATCTGTCCCACAACTTGTACTTGTCTAGCAAGAGCAATGTTGTGCATTAAAGCCACACTTCTGAATGCCGTCATTGATAATTTCTTTGCTGTAACCATCACAAGAAGTAAAATTGAAATTCAAGGCATTTTAATATCAAACTGTCAATATTTAAACATATCTGACAACAACATCATCCTCAGCTGCATGTCAAATGAAGATCTCCTGCTGCCAAATCTAGTTATGCTTGATTTCAGCCAAAACTGCATTCATACATTGACTGATAAATGTTTCAAATATTTTAAACTCAGAACCTTGAAGTTGAAAAGCAGCAAAATTCACTTTGTCAGTGATTATGCTTTTGTTCACTTGAAAGAACTGAAGAATCTTGACCTGTCCTTCAACCTAATTTCCAGCATAACTGAGCAGACATTTTCAGGTTTGCAAAGCATGAGATACTTGTTACTCCATGGCAATGAAATAACAGAATTTGCAGAACTAACATCAAAGGATGCACTACCTGACATGATTTTGGTCCTGGTTGACAATCCATTGATATGCTGCTTGAACATTTCCTGTCAAACATCACAAAATGAGGATCATATGCTGCCTGTATCAATTAGTTTTCATGAGGATACACAGTTGTTGAACACACCAACAAAAACAAACCACTCTGGGTTTGACAATTCACATTGCAATGCACTTTTACCAAAGAAAGTCCTGAAGGTTTGTGTGCCTCTCTTGAGTGTATTTGTTCTGTTGACAAACACAATTGCAACAGTGGTAACTATAATTGATACAAGACGTCAAAATGAAAAGAACAGGTCCAAAAAGACAGGAAAATGCAGCTATTTGCTTTTTTCTATATTCTTCTGGACACCTCATAACTGCTTATTTGATAATTCTTACAGCAGTTGATGGTTTTCTTGGAGACAGTTACTTTGCCTCACAGTATCAATGGCGACAATCCTTCCTTTGCTATCTTGCATCAACTATGTTTCTCGGTTTTGTATTCTTGTCAGTTTGCATTTCACTGACAATAACTTTCTCAAGAACAATGGTTGTTGTTTTCCCATTTGATTCAAATTTTAAAAGACAAAGTTTTGTGGTGAAAGTGACAGGGTTTCAGACATTTGCTTGTTTCATAACCTCTGGTCTGTTTGTCTTTGTGTTTGCTCAATTTGAAAGTTCCAATGCACAAATTTCCTCATTGTGCTTTCCCACAAGTGTTCCCAGACAAGCAATCACTTTCACAATTTCATCATTTTTGGCAGGAATTTTGCAAGTATTGTGTCCCTTGGCAATGACTGTCCTCTATGTGATTGTAGTGAAGAAACAAATGAGTTCAACCACTGCCAGTCAAGGTCTTCAGAAATCCAAAGCCTGGAAAACAATTTTAAATGTATCTTCTGAAGTCATCAAAAATGTTGTGTTCAAATGGACAAATGCTGTCTTCTTCCTTTTCTTTGCAGCAGAAACAAAAGCATTGGTGGATCTGGGAGCTTGGGTTGTAGTCATTGCTTCTGGGGTGAAATGTGCAGTAGATCCTCTTTTCTTTTGTCTTGCTTCTAAAATGCTGAAATGTCTTACACATTGCTGCAAGAGTGGCTCTGGTCCAGACCAGCATTGATTTTTACTGGCCTCTGTTTAGCATGTAACATTCATCATTTATGAGGGAACTTGTGTTGCAGTATTGTGTTTTCCGGATTCAGGTCAGGGGAAGCCGCAGTCCAAGCCACGAGTTATTGAATTATTGTCCTTCAAATTATAAGTTGTGAGAACAGACTCCTTCGGAAGAGAACAACATGTCCTCAGACACAATCGGCCCTGTTCTTCAGATATGCCAGAAGTTCTGGGTTTTGAAATGCTGGGTTAAACTTTTCTGGATTTTCCAGTCACTAGCTTCAAATGGTGCAAAAATGCAAAAAATACAAACAAAATAAATAACAGCAGTGCTGCGACCCAGAAAACCCCAGAAACTCTAGAACAAAAAATATTGGGATGCAAGAAGCCAGGCAATGTATGTTTGTGTGGACCATAGAGGGACAGGTTTCGTCAACCTGCTGCTGGTTCCAAACAGAAAAATACCACCCCAGTTGCTTCATTATGTCAGGTTCTTCAGTAACTTTTTGTTCAAACAGCTCCCACTGTAATTGCCGAGTGAGCTGGAGGCATGTGAATGCAAATTCACCGAAATGGTGGCCATTCGAGTCTGATCACCTGGGACAGGTTGACATTGTAGTTTGGACGTAAAACATTGATCTTTATGTACTGTACTTCTAATAATTCCATTATTTTGTCCACAAAGGAAACTTACAACTTCAAAACACACTGCATAGATTGTTTCCGTGTGTGCTGGAGATGCAAACCTTTCTGGCTGAACTGACAAGAATGTGGCTGATTGTAATTCATGTGCTTTCAGTTTTCAGGCAATAAAATGTAGTTTTACTGAAGGAACAACGCGTAGCAAAGTAAATCATGACTGTAAAAGGAACCCTGAGTCTGACTCCACAATGCTTTTCATTATTTTTGAAGCCTATGCTCAAAAAACATTTTCTCGTATTTGACCAGGACTCAGAGTCAAAACGTTTTGCTGTGTGGTGTGAATTCAGACCAAAGGCCCTGAGGTGCTTTGGACTGTGCCAAAAGTATAGTTTTCAACCTTCTTGCTCTCCAGGAAAAATGCCAAATTTCAAAAGTCAAGTCCTTTGAAGTTTGGCAGAGATTCATTCAGTTACCCAGAGCGACAAACTCCTTTGACTCAAAAGCACATCAACAGTTATTCTTGTCTTGTATGAACTGTCACTGCCAAATCCAAATGGCTTTTAAGTCTCACACTTGTAGAAACAAACACACACTGAGCTTGGGGGTAGAATGAAACCTGCGGCACGCATTTGAAATTTGGAAGCTTGTCTGAACAAAGCATTTAGACCCAAGGTGGTAAATCTTCTTAGCAAAAGAAGAACGAACAAGAAACTAAAGGAAGTGGTCCTCCCTTGATTCACAAAATGGGATATTCCCGGAAAAATTGTCTCTGTGCTTTCAAAAACTCTTGCAGGTACTCTGACAATTGGGCAATTGCGGTTTCTTGTGTTGCTGTCCTGGAACCATGACATCAGGCATTATCTATGCAAATACAATAGTACATTCCAAACAAAAAACCAAAACAATCCCACTTGTGACATTTTCCCCTCAAATTTTTGAGCTGATCAACATAATGCTGCACTGGTTGCCACAGCAACTAAATCTGGCCAATATTTCAAAGATAGTAATTGTAATGCAAACGAGGATGTCCCCAAACAATCAAGTGACCAACAACTTTTACCGTTTTGCACACTGATGAGCCAATTCCCATTTGCACTGCGAGCAGGTTTTCACCCTCCAAAATTATTCAGTACATAACAAAATGGCTCATGACTCAAATCATAAATCATGGATCTGTCTGGGAAGCAGGGGCTTTCCATCTGTTTCAAAGTCCCACCCACCATCACTGTAACCATCACTGTTACTGCTCTCTTCTTGACCCCACTGAAACCCTTCTTCACCTTGTGGAACAGTTTTCTTTATCACATTTACCAGCTTAAGAATATTTTCATTATGTTTCCCTTTCCTCCATCTGATCCACCTTTTTGATTGCTTGGGGTGATCAAACTCAATTGATGAATCAGAGTCAATTTGACATCCAACCATGACTGCATTGTGTTTTCCAGTTTCCTCACTTAGGAATGAATTTCTACTGCTGGTTCTGTCAAGAGGTTCTTCAACCACACCACCCACTGCCCCTTCAATCTCATCTTCACCTCTGCAAAAATGCACATCTGCAATGACCACAAAATTCTTCTCAGCATCAATTTCACAAGAACTGTCCTCAACATCCTGAAATACTCCACCCATTGCCCCTTCATACTGGTCTTCACCACAGTCTTCATCCACAGTTGTGTGCATGTCAAGTCTGCCATCAACTTCAGACAGCTTGTCAACAGCCACACTACTCAGATATTCCTCTGCTTCAGGTTGTGAACTTGAATGACTGCAACTATCAGGTGTGGTTTCACTTGTGTCACTTTCTGTTGCTGAAGTGTCCAGATGTGTCTCTTTGGTGAGTTTTTCCAGTCTGAAGTATATTTTTGTGAGCTGTCTTTTTTCGATTCTTGTCAGAACCAAATCCCCCATGTGATGCATTTTCTCAGCCATTTTCATTATTTTATGAAGCTTTTTCCCTTCATTATATTCTGGATGTTTTCTCCTGATCTTGTCTGTATTTTCATTTTGTGCAGCAACATCTGTTCCTATCATATTTTTAACTGTGATATTTTTGTCTATGGCTTTGCCCTTTCCCATTTTGGCATTGAGAATTCTTTTGGCAATTGTTCCCACATGACTTTCCGGCTTGTCTGGAACATTGTGAATTTCATGCTTACCATTCTTATTTGCTTTCAGCTTCCGTAATGGGATTCGTGGCATTGCGTAGTGCAGCCTTTTCTTCAAATTTGCCTGTACCATAGAAATACAGATTTTGAAGATTTTACTCCTTGAAAAGAAGGACTCTGTTCCACAGTGAGAGAGGTCATAATTTTCTGTGAAAATCATTACCTTGTCTCTGCTGTCCAGGTAGGTGTGACTTTCAACATACATTCTCAAGTCAGGGTCCTTTATTTTGTCAGTCTTGACATTTGTCAACAAAATTGGAATTAGATATTTCTTTCTGCCCTGGATAACTTGTTCATGTGCAATGTGAAATTCCATCAGAAACCATCCAGCATGAACTGAATTTCTGAAACAGAACAAACAAACCAAAACTATTGGCATCACCAGCTTATATCAACAGCATGATCTTGTGGGCAGGAGTCCAAATGGTCTATATTTCCAACCTTGATATAATCATGATCATTCTCCTGCTGTGGTTAATTGCAGCTTCAATATTGGCAGGAATTGATTCCCCAACAAGAAAATCTCTCTCATGAAAACACACTGTGTAGCCCAGCTCTTTCTCCAGATACTGCTGCACATGCTTTTTCATAAACTGTTTGTCTTTATGGCTGTGTAGAAGAAAGGAATGTGCTCAAAATTGTTGATCCATTGACAACAGGAAAGAATAGAAAAGGATCATGTTCAGTAGGTCATCATAAGAACAGTCAGTTTGTTGTTGAGTCTGGAACAAAGAAAATAGTGATTTGTGTGCTGAAGCAGCTGAAAGTAGTTTCAACTTACCTGTAAGCTATAAATGCATCAAATTCCAATTCATCCACATTTTCTGGTTCATCATCATTTGTTAGAATGTTAAATTTCATAAATAGGAGAAATTTTATTGCCTCCCATTTTCTGTTTGTGATGATAAGAGTGATGACAACTGCAACAATTGCAATTCCTGTGATAATTCCAATCCAGATGGGAAAAGCTACACAACCCATCATAGTCCTGTCCAATTGAAAAATTGCTGTCCCTGGAAATATGACATTCCATGGTGAGATACAAGATTTATTTTGTCCATGCAGCATGTTGGTGTCACAAAAATTCTTACCATTCCATTTGCCTGCAGCACAGGTGATGTTTTCTTTGTCTTTCACATTTGTGGCGTTCAACAGCCAGTCTCTCATCCACATCATGTCACAGCCACACTCAAATGGATTTTTTGACAACCACAAATTGGTTTGATTACTTTTGGAAAGTACACTGGACATGTGATGTAGCTGGTTGCCAGATAGTTTCAAATTATGAGAATGCAAAAGCAGAGCTTCTAAGGCTTGAGCACTGATTTCACTGATGTTGCTTCTTTGCAAGTCAATGGTCTTCAATTCAAGGAAACTTTGTGGCACAGGCTTAATTGTTGTTAAATGATTGCCAACCATGAGCAATTGTTCAGTGGCTGTCAAAAGTTGTTGTGGTAATTGTGTCATGTTGTTGTGACTGCAATCCACAGTGTTAAAATTGTCCTCAACAGAATAATAGCAACGACATCTGTTCAGGCAAGGTATCGGGTGTGCTGCAAAGGTATTCAGTGGGGAATTTGTGAATACACATTCGAAAGGCAACCAACTGCAAACATTTAGCACACACAAATGCGAAGACCTTCTGAAGCAGGTTTTTTCTGGCCAGTCCAATACATACCTGAAGCAAATTGTGAGAACACTTTAGTTACATGGACACTGTTGACCACAACTATCTTTGAGAACTTAGTGTGGTCAACAGGGAGTATTTCATTGTCACTGGACTGAATTGATGTTTCCCAGAGGAACAGAGTAACATTTATGCTGACACCTGCACTTGACCTGAGTGCAACAAGGCCTTGGTACTGAGGCTCTGATTTCCAGAATACACATCCAGAAATTCTCAACTTTGCACTTTTTCTGGCTTGAATTACAATGACATGAATTTCTCCTCCAGTGGGTTTTGATCGAAATTGACAGTTTTGAATCAAAGTCATTTGGCTTTTTGAAAAGATAGCGTCAGCCCATCTGCCTCTGTTTCTGACAAATGACGTGTTTGTTATGACCAGAACACATTTAGAATCTTGTGTTGTTATGGCACCTCCATCAGCACCACTATTGTTGCTAAAATAACAGCGGCAGAGAAGGGCTCTTGTGTTTCTAATGTTGAGGCCACTTCCAATATTGTTATCAAATACAGAGTTGTTTATGGCAAGTTTTCCTCCATGGACATCAACTGCACTCTCAAACTTGCCATCCTGCATGAATTTTCCCTGAAAATTACTTTCTTTAATTTTGCATTGAACTACAGTAAATTCATTTGCTTCTCCTTCGCAATACATTGCACCTGCTGTTGGGCTTGTGTTTCCAACAAAAGTACAGTTTATCAAGGCCATGGAAATGTGAGAGAAAAACAAAGCTCCTCCAAGAAATGCTGCTGTATTGTTTTCAAAACTGCAGTTTTGCAGAATCAACTTGTTTCCAGCACTTAAACCATACATAGCTCCACCTTGATAAGCCCTGTTTTGTTCAAAGATGCAATTTTCCACAAGGCCAGCCAATTTTGCACTTTGTAGAGCTCCACCAGGCCCACCAGCTGAGTTGTTGTGGAAGAAACAGTGAACCAAGTGAATACTTCCTGTGTGTTGTTCAATAAACAATGCACCCCCTGTCCCTTCACTACCATGTCTGCTGTAGCAAAAATAAAAACAAACAAACATTGGGTGTGCTCAACAAATCAATCACACTGTCCCAGGATACTGAAACTCTGAAGTCATCTCTCTCTCCAAACTGGACTCAAATCTCAGATGAACTTGGCTTCTAAACTGCCTGTATTCCAAACACAGGTCTTTCATGCACATGCAAAAGAGTAAGCCAGGTTTCTGTTGCACATGTTTGAACAAAACTCACCTTGATCCTGCAGTATTGTCAGAAAAAGAACAAAACCTACAAAGAAAACATTTGTTGTTGACCACAGACATGGCCCCACCTTGATTTGAAGCTGTGTTATTGGACAACATTGTCTGGGACATGAGGACATCTGAACCCTGTGACAAGAGAGCACCTCCAGCACCAGCTGAGTTTGACCCAAAATGACACTTTGTTATAGTGACAGATCTGCAATGTACTGCACCTCCAGCTACACTGGCTGTGTTGCTTCTGAAGGTGCATTTTGCAATTGTAGATTGTGATCCAGTAAGAATTGCTCCACCAAAGCTAAATGCTTTGTTGGCAGTGAACAATGAATCCAATATCCACATTTTGTCTTGTTTACTACCTGAAAACTCATCATGCTCTTGCCTTGCAATGACATCCTCCTCCTTGGGTGTATCTAGGTAAAGTGACTCATTGCTCAAGTATATTGCTCCCCCAACTTGTGCAACATTTTTAACAAAAGAGCAGTTGCGTATCAATATTTCTGGCCTCGCAGTCTGTGCTGATGAATCTCTGTCAGCAACAGTTTCATTTGCATTGAGGTGAAACCCACTGGTAATTTCAGCAAGGTTTTTAACTTCCAAATTACCAGACATCTGACCATCTTTCAACAGCAAGACCCACAATCCTCCTCCATACCAAGCAGAATTGTTGTGAAACATGCTGTTTGAGATGGTGATGCTTGAACTGTTCTTTGCTTTGATGCAACCATTCTTGTTGTCAACAAATGTGCACCTGTCAATTTGTAAGGTTCCTTGCAAGGCATAAATTCCACCAACAAATGTGCCCCTGTTGTCTGTGAAGTCGGAATTATTTACCACGGCCATGGTTCCATTCTCCATGTTCAAACACATTGCTGCAGTGTTGGAGAAGAACTGAGAATTTGTGACCACAAAAAGGCTTGTCACAGCAAGCAACAAGGGCAGATCAACATGGTGATGTTGTAGAAGCCTGTTGTGTTTGAAGAGGGACCTATCTACAAAACCCACACTGGTAATGAGGACAACAAGTGCTCCCTGGTTCACAGAAAATGTGCAGTTTTCAATGGAAGCAACACTCTCATTTGCAAAAACAAGCACACCTGGAGCAATACAGTTGACAAATTTTGTATCAGTGATGTTGACTCTTCCTAGTTGGGCCTGAATAAAATGTCCTCCTTTGAAATTTACAACAAATGCCAATTTCATAATCAGTGTACTGTTGATCACATCAATACACACTTTGTTTATCATGGCAATGTAATTCCATTCACAGCTTTTTAAAATAGCATCAGTATTATAGATGGCCATCGATCCCACTTGACTGCCAAGAATATGAAAATGTGTGCCTTTGTGTGTGTGTCCATCAACACTGATTCCTAAATGTTTCATGTTACAATTTTTGAATGTAACATTGAAGCCAAAAGTGAACCAAAGGGAACTGTTGAAATGAGTGTTGGTCACCTTGATGCCAATCTCATCAAAATGTTCAAGAGATTTGAGTCGGATGTGTGAGTTTCTGAAAGCTCTGCATTGTTGCTAAAAGCACAAATATATTTTCATGGGATGTAACAAATGACTTGCATTGAAATGGATGATTTGAAAGATACAACAAACCCACCACAATACTCTGATCAATCTGGATTGATTGATCAGTCTTTATCTCCAGTCCTGCTTTTGGAGGTTTGGCATAATAAAGCTTGAAAACATGGAGAAGACTAAAACAGGCTGAATCTACTGATTTTCCACAGTCACTGGTGTCTGAGCCATTGTGCATGATAAAAAATACAGAAAAGTGTTTTCCACTTGGATATGGGAGCACTGAAAGCAGCCAATAATACTGTCATTTGTCGCAAAGCAAATCAGACTTTTATGTTTGTAAGCATAACATTTGAAAGTGATTTGAAGTTACTGAAAAAAATATCAGGAGTGAGAGGAACTTACTTGTTTCACATGGCACATAACTGCTGATATCCTGAGGTCTTACAAGAGCAACAAACAAAACAAAGATAGCAGGAATAAAACTGCGAGAGTAAAACATTTTTCACACAAGCAAAGAGAGATTATTACACCTTTTCAACATGCACTGCATCTGACTCCTGCATAGGGAGCCCAACACCCTCTGATCATTGTCACTGCAAAAGGTTTTGTTTGACCAAATGTTTTCTCAACCCATAAACACTTGTTATGGCAAGCCATCAAACAATTGTGGAATTGTGGAGTACAAATCGTCCACAATCACACAAAGAAAAGATTTGGCATCTCCATTTTCCAGCAATAACTGGTTGGATTTTTTTCAAACCTGAACACACTCTTACAACTGAAAGAGTAAGTGCAACTCTTCAGCCTCTTTTTAACACCACTCTGACTTGGAAAACATATGTGGGCCAAATGCGCCCAGACTTTGGCAAAGATCTTGGGGAAACAAACCTTGAAGGAACGAAAAAGGATACAAATGCCATTCAGACAAAGCCAACAAGCGGCACACTTTAAAGACATTCCTACCTGGAGGGGATGCTTGTTTTGGCACCAACAGGTGACTGAAGCTTTGAAGTGTGTGTGCAAACAATTGGGTCCTGCGGGTTTGGCAGGTGAAAACTCAACAAGAGGTTTACACATTGACAATGTCAACTGCAACCTTTCTTGACGCTGACTGCACTTTTGTTTCCACATTGGGCCAACATTATGGGTTTCACAAACCATGAAGCAGTTCACTGCAATAAAGTTGTGGCTGACTGTAAATGTCCAGTTGCATTTCTACTTGAGTTTTCACATTGACTTTTGCAATCAGGAATGAACTGTGCCATTTTTGGCATTGACTGCAAGCAGCATGAGACCAGTTTTTGTTTCCAGGAACTGGGCAGTTGACACACCCAACATGAAATTATTTTGATGTTGACTGCAAGAACAAATGCAGCTGATGTCAAAACCCGGCAGTGAGCATCAAATTTGTGGTTGACATGTCAGTTTTGCAGTTGATGTCAGCCCAATGTGTAAACTCCTCAATTCATCTCACCCACAAGTTCCAAACACATTTGTTTGCATATTTTTTCAAACTTGAACTTGAGCCCCTCCCAAGGGGAAAATATGTTTGTGATCCACATTCCCATTCTCCCTCCATTTTGGGACAGGGCAGGGACAAAATAGGCTAGAGAGACTGGGACACTGAGATGTCAGTCATTCTCAAGACTTGGCACACCTCATTCTGGCATGTTGCAAGTGGACAGTTTTTGGTACAGTCACCTTGGCACCAGCCAGGGAAAATTTTCTCAATTTCTCTGCACTGAAAGTTTGGCACAGCGACTGAGAAGGAATGGAGTGCCTGAAGTCAGGCTGCCATTCCAAATGTTCTCAGATAACTTTCCAAACTGATTGTGACAGGAGAAAGGGAAAGGGACCCAGGTTTCAAAATTCGTCCAGAACAACAAGCAACTCAGGAACATCCACGCAGTACATCTTGAAACGTTAATTTGGTTTCAAAGTTTTCTTTCATTTGGAACAATAGTTTCCATCCAATCAAACTGGTTTGTGCAAAAACAATGTCCGGGAATTTCAGTCCCGCAGTAGCAGCCTTCTTGTGTAGTGCCACAGATTCCATTTCAAATTTTGCAAGTGACAATCACCCACAATTCATAGCTATAGGTGACAGGTTTTGGAGGGGTTCCGGAGAACCGAACATCTTGCCCTATGGATTTGATTCAAATGTCTTCTACGCATTGGCTGAATCAGAAAAGAACAAAAAGTTGTTTTCCACATTTTACAAACTTTTCTATCTGTAATTGGTGAATGGCCCCAAATGGCAGGCACATAAACAAAGGGCACAAGAACGGACCATTTTTAGGCCCACTGCACAGACATGGCAATGTGTCTCTGAAATTGAGTCTTCTCTTCTCACTTCTCAATCTTCAAAGGCATTCCAAAATTACTTTGGCAGTGGCTTTCCCACACAGCCTCAGGTGCCATGCAGTGTTCATGCACATTACTCATGGTATGTCAGTGTTTCAGTCAGGCTGTACTGTGCCATACACAGGGTATGCTGAAGGCATTTTGTCACTGTCATACTTTCAATTATGTTCCTCCCTGAAGGGGGTGTTTGTCAATGGGTCTGACAATAACACTTGGTCTTCACAAACCAAAACAACAAGAGAACAAGGAAAAGAAATGGAAGCAAGTGTGAGCTTCAGGTGTTGCCACACTTGTCTCTTGCACATCAGAAACAACATCCCACAGAAACCCACCCATGTACCAAGGTGTGCTACACCCTTTTATGTGATATTCCATCAACTGGCAAAGAATTGTGTGTCTGGACACATTTTTAGGGGGAATTATTGTTTGGTAAACCCTCATCCAGGACCACCCAGATTTATGGTTCATTCCAAACACAAAACAATAAAATGTGACACACAACAAACATGAAATCAATATTTTTGCAGATCCACAGAATACATGCAAATGTGAGTTTTCTCATCACGTCAAGTTTTTGCAGCCAATTCAGGCAAACCAACAAACAATAACTGTGATGAAGATTTCATGATGACATCAGCATCATGGGTTACCAACTCAATTGTCCATCCAGAAGGTGTCCACCTGCCTGCAATTTTGAACATGTCTCTCAATGCTCTGTTCTTGCCTTTCAAAAACAAAGAAATTGGTGATGACTTCAAATTGTTCATGGCATGAGAATAAAGTGTTCCTTCATGTCCGTCTATCTGGGAAGAAGAGGCATCCCTCCTGTTTCAAAGTCCCACCCTCCCTCACTATCAGGGTCACTGCTCTCTTCCTGTCCCCATTGAAAATTGATTGAATATTCTCCTTCAACTTGTAGAACTGTGTCATTCCTCACTTGGGCCATCTCCAGATTATTTCTTCCTTTGTTTTTCCCTGTCTTCCATCTTTTCCATGCTTTTGGTACGTTATGGTGATGACCATCAAATGAAGAATCAGATTCTAAACTATATCCAGGCTTGGAAATCCCACACAGTTCAGTTTCTTCATCCAGGACAAGATCCTTCTTGCTTGCATCACTCTCAAGTTCTTCCTCCACACCTCCCACTGCCTCTTCATTCTGGTCTGTAGCTCTGTTGTCATGCACATCTGCAACAACATCAACTTTCACTTCATCAAGTTCAGGTGTACTGTCTTCATCCCTACTCATTGTTCCTTCCATCAGGTCCTCACAACTTACATTGTGTACATTTGCTGCAACCTCACATCTCAAACTTGATTGAATCGTACTCAACAAGTCCTCATCATTGTATATTTCTTCATCTGTATCACATTTAGAACTTGACCCACCACTCTCTCTTTGTAAACTGGATTCACTGCTACCTGGTTGAATGGAATCACTTGAGTCACTTGAATATGTTGTTTCTAGGTGTGTATTTTGGTGGATTTTCTGGAGTTTGGAAATGATCTTTCTGATCTGTTTCTTTTCTTTCTTTGACAAACCAACAACAACATGGTCTTTGATATTCATTTCATGGGCCATCTTGATGAAATTCTGAATTTTTGTTCGATTGCATTTGTCTCTGTGTGGATTACCACATTTTGCAAGCCTTTCACCAATTTTAGCAACATTTTGTGGTGGTGTGTCATGATTCCCCACATTTGCTCCTGGAGCTTGTCTCCTTGCCAACTTGGCATTCCAAATTATTTTGGCAATGGTTCCTACATGGGTTTCTGGTTTGTTCTGAACATCCGTTGGTTCATCAACATTATTTCCCTTCATTTTTAGCTTGTGCAGTGGGATCCTGGGCATGGCATAGTGCAGCCTTTTCTTCATGGTTTCCTTGTAAAGCAAATGAAACGTTTGTAAATTCTAATCTTGGTACTTTTTGGTACTGAACAATTATTCAACAAGCTGGAATGCATTACCTTGTCTGTGCTGTTGAGATATGTGTGACTCTCAATGTACATTCTGAGGTCAGCATCCTTGATTTTGCTGGTGTTGACACCTTTCAGCAATATTGGAACAAGATATTTCTTTCTGCCTTTGACCACTTGTTCATGTGCAATATGGAACTCCATCAAAAACCATCCAGCATCAATTGAATTTCTGGAACACAGAAGAATCTTCAAGATCATGGTAACTATGTCAGAAAACCACTTGGCATATTGCAGTGAAACACTGAGTTACCTGGATATGATCATGATCATTCTCCTGCTGTGGTTGATAGCAGCCTCAATATTGGCTGGAACTGATTCTCCAACAAGAAAATCTCTCTCATGGAAACACACAGTGTAGCCCAAATCTTTCTCCAGAAACTGTTGGATATGCTTTTTCATAAATGCCTTGTCTCTGTGGCTGTGTTGAAGAATAGAAGATGGCACATTCTTTTCTGAGACTGCATAGTTCTTGCACATCGAAACAGTAACAGTATTCAGTTTCTTGTGTCAACATTTCATAAAGGGAGGAAGCAGTTTCCTGTGGTATTGTGTTGCTTTGGTTGGAAAGTATTAACACTGACCTGTATGTAATGAAGGCATCAAATTGCAATTCGTCCACATTTTCAGGTTCATCATCATTGGTCAGAATATCAAATTTCATGAAAAGTAAAAACTTTATAGCCTCCCATTTTCTATTGGTCAGAATAAGAGTGGTGATGAGAATAAAAATAACAATTCCTGTCACAATTCCAATCCAGATGGGAAAAGCTACACAACCCATCATGGTCCTGTCCAATTGAAAAATTGCATTCCCTAGAAAATTGCATTGTTCATTTTGAAGGATCAGTGACAATAAATTATTGATGAATCTATGAAGTACCTGTCAACCAATACAAACCATTCCATTTCCCTCCAATACAGGTGATATTATCTTTATCCATCACTTTTGTAGCATTCAGAAGCCAGTCTCGCATCCACATAATGTCACAGTTGCATTCAAATATGTTTTTTGATAACCAAAGACTGGTATTGTACTTTGTGGTCTGTATGATGCTTGAGATATGTTGTAACTTGTTGTTGGACAATTTTAAATTGTCAGAATACAACAGAAGAGCCTGCAAGGCCTGTGTACTGATTTCAGAAATGTTACATTCTTCCAAGTCCAGACTGACCAAATGAGGGAGATCTTTTGCCACAGAATTGATTGTTTTCAAATCATTCCCCACCATGATAAGCTGTTCAGTGTCAGGCAGCAGATTATCAGGCAATTGTGTCTTGTTCTTGTAGCTACAGTTTACAGTGTTGGCATCATCCTCAATGGAATAGAAACAAAAACATCCATTCAGGCAGGGCAATGGGCATGCTGAATGGTAAATGAACAGTAAACTTGTGACAACTTCATGTGTAAACAATCAATTCTTCACAAGTGTCTACAACTTCTTGAGTATTTTCCCACCAGGAAAAAGTAAACTCAGACAGACCTGAAGCAAATTGCGAAAAGACCTCTGTCAAATGCACTCTTTGACCAGTGACCATTTGCTGAATAGAGGTGTTTGGAAAAACTTGATGCAGTTTATTGGTGTCAGAAAGAATAAATGTTTCCCAGAAGAAGACTCATACAGAAAGAATGGTATCTTCAGATAATGAGAAGAACACAGCAACACTGTTTGACTGTTTCTGGGACTTCCAGAAAACACAACCACAGATTCTCATTGTTACCATTTGTTTGCTTTGAATTACAATACTGCTCAAAGTTATTCCAACATGATTTGATTGGAATTGGCAGCTTTGTATCAATATTCTTTGATTGTTTGAGAAAATAGCACTGGCCTGCATGCCCTTGTTACTGACAAAGGAAGTGTTTGTTATGACCATGACAAACACAAATCCTGGTGCTGTTATTGCACCACCATAACCACCAGTGTTGTTGAGAAATGAACAGTTACAGATTATGGCTCTGGTGCTTCTGAGGATCAAGCCACTTCCAAAATTGTCACTGAAAATGCAGTTTGTGATTGTAAGTTTTGCTGCCCAAACCCAAACTACATTGGTGTACAGAGTGGCTTTACTATCAACATTGTTTTTCTGTATTTTGCACCTTCTCAGGGTCATTTCATATGCTCTGCCATAAAAGTGCATGGCTCCTGATTTTGAGCATATGTTTTGAACCAAATCACAGTTCACCATGGTCACTGATATTTGGTAGAAATATAAGGCACCTCCATAATGTGTTGCTTTGTTTCCTCGAAAAATACAGTCCTGAATAGTGAGCTTGTGGAGTTTTTCTACAGCATAAATAGCTCCACCCTCAAATGCATTGTTTGTCTCAAATATGCATTTTTGTATCAAACCAGTCAAATATGAACTGCGTATAGCTCCACCACGGCTGCTGGCGGAGTTGTTGCTGAACAAACAGTGATGGAAATAGACACTTCCATTCTCTTGTGCAAGAAACAGTGCACCTCCTACACCATCATCACCATTTCTGCCAGGGCACAAAAACAAAGAACATCACATTCAACTCAATGATGTTTCACTTGGCCAAAAGTTTATATTTTTGAGCACTCCTTGCACATTTGGCTTGACATTTGGATAGAAAAGACAAAATTATCTGCAAGGCATATTGAGTAATTCTGGCAAATGCTCTTGGGATCAGGTTCTTGGCACATATTGTGGGCCAGGTGGTCTTGTGATCTTTGTGTGTGTAAATATATAACTCAATGATCTTTGGGTGTCTTTACATTTGACTTTCTGTGTGCAAAAAGTTCAAAAAGGTAACTTCACAAATTGAGGTTTCTTTGGACAGTAACTCCAAAATGAGAAATATCTGGGGACAGTTGTAGGTGATCAATTTATCCTTATTTTCAAGGGTCTTTCCCTTGCAAATATGGCAGTTTCACAGCTTTCATGTGCTGAAAACAGAAAATTTGATTTTGGGAATTCTTGGATCAAATTGTATCAACACACAACTCTTGTCAAAGAGAAAACTGCCTGGGTTGTGAATTTAATTGGTTGGCCAAAGTCTTGCACTTTTTAGGTGATTTGAACCTTGAAGCATACATTATGTATAATGTATGGTGATGGTGAAAATCACATATAGGCATCAAAAGGCTAAATCTGTGAACACGAGTTTGAAAGTGTTCTATTTGTTTGATTTTGGTCATGTTTGGTTTTTTCATTTACTTTTGGGCTGTAGTTGATGCACAAAGTGTCAAAAGAACAA
>JAAUXT010076093.1_pt1 | contig 26048 bp, 23 predicted proteins | sample 7278171 | NCBI WGS metagenome assembly JAAUXT01 (sample SAMN14350112, study PRJNA611818) | marine sediment metagenome | isolation source: surface marine sediment (1.8m) | place: French Polynesia: Moorea | collected 2018-08
GAAACTGCTGCTGACATACTTTTGGAAGATGCTGCCTATAGGTGCTTCGATTTGGCTCGCACCGATTTGGCTCAAATCGTGCAACCCATCTCAAATCACCTAAAAACAAGTACAGAGGGTCAGGTAACGGGGAGTCACCTCACGCAGTTTCGTTTGTGTGCGCTGAGCTACAAATCTTCAGTGGTTTATTTATCAAGAATTTGTTTACACTTGCAGATAAAATTTGGGTGGTGGTATGTGCACGTGAATGGAATAAAGAGACTCCGGGATTGCACAACGAGCAGGGTACAGAGATTCTGACCAGTCACTGGATGAGAATCTTTTTCAGGAGCACCAAATCCATTGGGCCAATTACAATTTATGGACAATAAAACATTCTTGACGTCTGCGTCCATCCGTGCCAGAAATTTGTGGAATCTATGCCCAGAAGGGGACGAAAGTTCTTTTAAACAGCGAAATGGGTTTGGCCCCCTGCCTTCTATACTCAACAGTTCGACCCTGGATCCGCTTCAGAGAGGGAGGGGCGCCTGTTGACTTCTCGCTGAACTCTCGTGACTTGAATCATATGACACGAGATTTGAAATTTGAAACAGGCTTTGATGTCAGAAATTGTTCGGCAGAAGTTCTGACAGCGAAATTCAGGGAGATTACTTTTTGTGAGGAGAAACGGAAAACGAAAGAGATCCAGGTAAAACCAGTATTCTTTCTCTGCATATTTGTATTATTTGCAATAACGTACAACGTTGAACAAGCAAACAATAATGGAGAGTTGAATCTTGCTCAAAAAATAAAATGTCACGAAAATGTAAGGACTGTTCGCGTGCGCTGTTGTTTGGATTTTTAGGTGATGCTTGTATGTCGGTGAGGGTCGGGCACTCTGCTGGGCAGGGTCTGTGATAAATAGGGTTGTTTTTCTTGCAACGCGGAGTCCCTATCTATGACTTCACACACTGACAGATCATGGCTTCCCACCCCAACTTTACTGGTATCTGTTCAGGCACGGAGAGCCCGCCAATCACAGTTGTATCTTTGGGAGACTAGGAAAGATACAAGCATGACTGCGCACATAAAAGGCTGAATTGAAGCCATGACTGCACACGTCTGAAAAAAGAGGGGCAGATGTGGAATTTGTTCGAGGGCTTGGACCTTCAAAAATCTTCCAGCAAAATTGTGGAGGAATTTTCACGAGTGCACTTGTGTTTGAATTTATGCCTTGGTTGTGCGCGTGTTTTCGTGGACGCAGGGTCTATCCCGCAGAAGCGTGGAAGCACGAACCCGACTGAAATCAGCTTGGAAAGAATATTTTTTTTCTCCAACTGACAACGCGTACTTGCTAAACTTGCAACTGTTCTTGCAACTAGACTTAGGACTCTTTCCACTTTCCCACGGAAAATGTTCCTCCCAAAAACCTCTGCATGACAATTGCTATATGTTTTGGGTCCGTCAAACGTCCCTCCCTCCTCATTATCGCCCATTATCCGTCAGATTTGTCACGTGACTCGTGTCTGTTTGCAGGAATCATGGCTGAGGGGAACGCGCTGTCACTTGCTCACCAGAGGGCGTGTGAGGTCGGGGCGCATCACGTGGTCCAGTGTCTGACGCGCGCGACAAACGAGGCGCTGTGGTATGCGGCACAGGCGGGCGATAATGAGTGCGTGCGGCTCCTTCTGGCGTCAGGAGCCTCTGTCAACTTCCGGTTTGGTCCGTGTGGGACGACGCCACTGATGGAGGCGTCACGTTGTCTGACTGGGCTGCGCGACGGGGTCCCCGAGCATGCGCAGTGCGTGGACCTACTGCTTCGCGCAGGCGCAAACCCACTGGCCCGAGACAAGCAAACAGACAGTGCGCTTACTGCTGCAGCAAACAGTGGGAACGCAGATATCCTGACACTGCTCATGAAGTTTGGAGGTAGGGTGGGAGATCACCCTGGCTACCTTCTCATGATAGCAGCGAGAAATGGACACTTGAGTTGCGTTGACTTGCTCATCTCTGCAGGCGCTTGTCTGGACATGGCAACCGAAGGTTCCACAGCGCTTCACAAGGCGAGTGAAGCTGGACACACAGCTGTGGTGGCGAGCTTGGTGAAAGCAGGAGCCAATGTGAACCAGGGTTATGTCTGCGACTTTCCTTTGTTGGCAGCTATCAAAGCAGGCCACGTGGACATCGTCGAGATTCTCGTCAAAGCCAAAGCCCAAGTGAACAAGGTGTACAACTTTGAGAAGGTTCCTCTGCTCGAAGCGTTGTACCTCGATGATGACCGCATCACCCAGGTTCTTCTGGATGCTGGAGCCGATGTGAACCTCAAAATGAAGGGCGGGCTCTCTCTCCTGGACGAGGTGGTGAAGAGATACGGGCGTGAAGGTCGCTACGGTGACTCGAGGCGGGTGGTGCTGAAGCTGCTGGACCTGAGAGCCACCGCCACGCGCGTGTGGTTCACTCTCCACAAGGCTTTCGTTCGGGTGGATGTGGAGATTGTCACCAAATTTTTGCACCAACCCCTTGATGTGAGGAGTATCAGCTTTCCACGGCTCCCTGAGTGTATATGGGACGATCCAGATGACAACGACCGGAGCCGCAGGGCGTGGCGGATCCAGGAGCTGGTGGTGGGGTCGGGGGTCAGGGTGGAGGAACCTGTGGAGGGGATGGAGGAGGACCCGTTCAACCTACAGCATCTGTGTCGGAGGTCGGTGCGCGCGCATCTTCTGCGCGTGAGCTGCGTGAACCTGTGTCTACGCCTGCCTCTACTGCCGCTCCCCAAGCGCGTGATCAAGTTTTTGTTGTTCGGGGGTACCCTGGATGAGTCGACTGCAGGAGAGTCGACTGAGGACGTATCCTCGTCACCCAACCACATTGAAAAACCAGAACAGCTGCCCATATACGAGTAGTTAGGGACCCTGCTGTCACAGCGTGAAGGAGGGGCGGGGGGTGGACATGTCACAGTATTGCCCCTGTAAGTTTGAGTGTGACAAATGATTGATGAAGTCAATTCCGTATCACTAAAGAAATCCACAACGTTGTTGTACGAGGGTGAATCTTTGCTGCTGTTTGTGCATTCTTGTGTTCACGAGAAGTCACTTGAGGAACAATGCAAAACTGTTTTACTCTTTTTTTGCGGCAAAATGTGATGGATGCCGCTGCATTGAGGATCTCACATATGTTGGGACGTTGGAGAGTTTGTGTGCTGACTTGTGTGTTCATGAGAATTTGTCATGGTGTTCACTTTTTGAGAAGCGAAGCAGCAAACTGAATTGATGCAAAGTGCGTGTGTCTCTGAGATGAAGAACTGGAGCCGAACAGTTGTCCCATATTCACGTTGCCTGGATACATAATTGAGTTTGGGGATGGGGGGGGGGGCGACAACCTTCCCCCGAAAAAATATGTTCACTTGGCGCTTGTTTCTCAGTTCAAGTGCAGAGAGTCTATTGTGTGGACCAGGAAACGTGTTCGTTTGTGCTAAATTATCCCCATTGCGAGAGGGTCATCGTGCCCATCACCTTATTCTGAGCTCATGCGCAACGGGTTCATTCGAACCAAGGCAGCCAAAACAAAGGGTGAATTCGCGTGCAAATCAAAATCAGTCGACAGAAAGAAAACAATCTCAAAAGAGTCTCTGTTTCACAGCAGTCTGTTTGTGTCCCAGTTGCAGCCACAAAACAAAAACTCTTCAGCGATTGAAGAAACCTGTATTTTTGGCTCCTTAAATCCTCGTGGTGGACTTTGAGTGTTGTAGCTTTGACGCGCTTCTGATAAAGTCGAGCAAAGTCCAAATAAAACAAACACACAAATATTCGTGCGACTTTTTTGTTTGCACTGCTGGTACGCTCTTGCGATATATGACCATCTTTGGGGGAGTGATCAACGAATTCAAGGAAAGAAACCATTTTCTGTCAGTTTGGTTGCGCATTAACCTTCCAGGCAGACACCACTGGGGTTTCCATTGTTTGTTTTTTGTTTCTTGATCGATGTTTACGTGGCCCTTCCTTTCCTGTCCTTTTTCAAGATGAAGAAGACTCTGTTTTCGCACCTGGTGCGTCACAAAATTGGGCTTGAATATTCATAAAACGACACACACATACACATGTATGTACACACATACATACATACATACATACATACATACATACATACATACATACACACACACACGCACGCGCACACACACACACACACACACACACACACACACACACTCTCTGTAGTCGCTGGCTGCAAATTGTGCACTTGTGCACTTTTGCTGTTCAAAGGCCTGCTGAAGGTCCACAGTCACAGACAACAATTTTCGGCAGTTACCCCCCAGCCCCCGTTTTCCTCGAACCCCTCGCGGGGTCAATGTTTTCCGGTCACATGACATTGGTCAGTTTGAGAGGTGGCAGACCAGAAACTGGTGCACACAAATAACATTTGATTTATTCGAATTTCCTGCAGAAAACGAAGAAATATTGGGTGAGTTGCGTATTGAAATTATGAGGATGTTGTGAGAATATCTGAAAAGTTTCAAATTTGGGAGGAACGTTCGTCCCAACTTGAAATGTTGCGAGGATCTCTCATCATGTTTAGCTCAATCGAGAAGCAATTGCGCAATTATTTTGTTGCACACAATGAATGTGCCCAACTTGTGTCCAATTGTACGAGTGTGGCATGGCAGCTGGAAGCTTTTTCACTAAATCCAAAAACATTGTGGGATGAAAAAAAGATCCTCCAAGCACAAGGTCGGATTTTGGATTTTTTTTTTCGTCACTCCCAGACATGAGAGAATTATTTTTCCTGAGTGTCTGATTTGAGATCAGACTGGTACAGGTCTGAGAGGTGTCCTGTCTTTTTGGGCCTCGTTCCAATGGATACCAAACCAACCTGAGAATGTTTTCCAGAAACAGCCTCGATCAACTTGGGTGGCTGGAGAGCCTGGCCTGGCCTCAACTTCGAAATTGAATAATCACGGCGAGTTACATTGCAGTGGGGTTGGTTCTTTCTTGGGATGGTGATCCGGTGCGATGAAATGATACGACACTGAATTTTCACGTACTTACGTGGACGTTGGCAATTGGGACCCCTTACTAACGACACACACACTTGTTTGGAGGAAATTTATCTTTTATGCGAAACTAAATGACAGTTTTCCTTCTTTTGTCCAAATTTTGTGCTTTGTTTGCCAAAGGATTCAGTGTCAGGTAACCTGAAAATCTTTCAGTCAAAAGCCCCCAAAGAAAGGGATGTCAGAAGCTTGGGGTTGTGGTGTTTCTGTGACAGAACGGTGGGCGTTGTGAGACGTTGTTGGAGTGTCCACACAGACAATCGTCGACGGAAAAATGTCCAATGGCATTTTTGACACTGGGTCAGAAGTGCCCATTACCTCCAACAAATGCTCTGAAAAAAAAATTCTTTCAGGCATTACAATACAGGTCAATGTGAGGAACATTGTTACAATCAAACAATATTTATTTTTTTCTGAAGATATCATAGAAAAAGAGAAACATTTTTTTCAAGAAATGTTTTCAAACAAAGTTTTGCCGACCTGAATTGCGTAACTGTACATTTCTCACACTGGACACTTTTTGACGAGTTAACGACGTGATTTGCTCCCATAGCTGAGGTCTTTTTTTTATTATTTCAGACGAGAGATGGCGCAACAACTGGAGGCGTTTATGCAAGTGATGAAAGGGTCACATGACGTCGTCAACAAGTGCCTGGAACGCGCCAAGAACGACGCGCTATGGTGCGCTGCGAAGGACGGAGACGTGACCTGGATGAAGTCGCTCATAGCTGCAGGAGCTGACATCAATTGGCGATGTGGCATTGGCAATGCTGGAAGGCAGACGACACCGCTGATGACAGCCTGCTATAACAACAAACCAGAATGCGTCAAACTGCTTCTTGCAGAAAATGCGAATGTGTTTGACCGGTGTTCTCGCGGTGATTACACTGCACTGCATTTTGCTGCAGACATTGAGAAAGATGACAAAGAGTGTCTGACGATTTTGATTGACGCAGGAGCTGATGTGGATGTCAATAACAAACTCAAAAATAAAAGACACCACTCTTTTTCGCTGCTGCACACGGACATGTAGAATGTGTGAAGGCTCTTATTGCAGCAAGAGCTGATGTGAACTTCCTGGGTGACTCCAAGGCCACTAGAACGGCGCTTTCCTGTGCCGTCGAGGAGGGACACGTGGCGACGGTTAAAGTCTTGATTGAGTCAGGGGCTGATGTAAATTTAGGACGTCGTGATGGCACGCCTCTCCTCCGAGCCATCTGTCAGAGAAACGAAGAACTTGTCAAAATTTTGCTTGCGGCGAAAGCGAAGGTCAACTCCTCTGTGATTCACTGTCGAAAGTGTGTGTACGATGAGCCGCTGTATGCCGCCATCAGAGGTGACAATGATTCCATCACACAGTTGTTGCTTGAAGCAGGAGCCGATGTCAACCTCGAGTGCCACAGGGATTCCTCACTTGTGGCACATGCAATTTCGTGGAACGATACCCGAGTTGCGATCAAGTTGCTGGAGTTGGGAGCCAATGTGGAAGAAGCAATGCCCCACGTGGCGTACTTTAAGCTAATTTTCAAGGAGGAGCATGTGACGTTGGTGAAGGAGTTGTTGAAAAGAGGCGTGACTGTGAGGTCACTTCCTGTGTTGCCTCGTTCGTCCAAGGAAACGCCTGCTAAAAGGAAGTTGAGGGTCTTGGCTTGTGTCGCTGGGACACGAACTTTGCGTGTGCTAGACGACCATTTTGACCGCATGAAACTGGAGCAGCTCTGCCGAAATTCGATACGAGGTCACATGTTGGAGGTCAGCAAGGTCAACCTGTTCTGCAGGGTGCGGAAGCTGCCGCTGCCTGAGCTGATGCAGGAGTTCCTGCTGTTCGGGGTGAGCCTGGAGGGAAACATTGACGAGGGAAGCCTGCGTGACGTGGATCTACCGTCTTTATGTCCCCCACCTCGTTCCTCTTCCGAAGAAGGTTTCTCTTCCGAAGAATGTTCCTCTTCTGAAGAATCGGATTCTTGAACCAACCATGTGAATGTATGGCAACATTTTTTTTTTATTTCTGTTTTGTTTTCGCAAAATTCAAATCGTGAAGATAAATCACGAAACAAAATAACTCTTTTGTGAGAACTGTGCGCTTTGTCGTGACGTCAGCCCGAGAACACACGGTTCTGGACTCCCTGGATCAGCCGTGAACAGCAGAAACTTCTCCACGTGTCTTCTGGACCCTGTGCAACAAAGTCGAAATGTGTGGCACTTAGCATTTTTATCTGCATTATCTTCATATATTTTATCTATATTTTATTTATAGAAGTACCGTGCGTCTTCGAGAGATGTGTCGCAACTGCGCGCAAACCAACTTGTTTGTTTTGTTCCATCTTCTCGAAATAAATGGTCAAACAAATCACGAAGATACTTCCGGGAGGGGATCAAGAATTATTTTCACGAGAAGCAACCTCAACCCCCACAAATTTAACAAGCCAATGAAAAACAATAAAGTGCGTAAAGGGGTTTTCACATTGATGACCACGTCAGCTCTTTCTGACGTCGACGGCAACTTTTCTTGACGACGTCAAAGAATGGTCTCGACCATTTTTTTATGCCCGTCAATTGGGTAATTTTGATGTCGAAATCAAAATTCTGCTGTCTTTGACGTCGACAGAAACCAATGTGAAAACCGCTTAAATTGGAAGCAGTTTTGTCAGTGCCGTCGGGAGACTTCAACATCTGCGAATCACCCATCATTTTGCGTAACATGCACACGTTTCTTTCGCCTGAAGTGCGGCTTGCAGACCAAATGCAACGCAAAAATGTTCCTTGTTATGCTGCTTCTGACCTCATCGCACTGCTGACAAACACAAACGAAACACACGAACGCGCCATCGATTTATTGATTGAATCAGGCGGCCCTGGTAACATAGCGGTGTTGCACGCTTGACTTCCTCACAGCGAGCAGAGTGGCGCAGTGGAAGCGTGCTGGGCCCATAACCCAGAGGTCCGAGGATCGAAACCTCGCTCTGCTACACAACTTTTTTTCTTTTGCAAATTTTTGTTTGAGTATTGACTATTTTTTGCTTGTTTTTGGCTTTGCAAGGGTTGTTTTTTCTTGAACGGACATAACAGAAATAAGTTCAATTCATCATCTTGAACATGCGACAACACAGACACGTGTGTATTAGCGTACCAAGGTCATGATTATTGACCACAACTTCAACTTCGCAATGAGCGTGTTCTGCATCTGCAGTGTCGAAGAGAGGTTCGGCAGTTTGATCAAGAATGGCAGCCTTGTGTGTCTTCTGCAGTTTGGTTGCAAAATAGTCACTGTTCTGTGGCCCAGCTCACAAAGTCATATTTGTGGTTCCTGAGAACCTGTCACCAGTTTCCGTGATTCTAAGTACCAAGCGACCCATCTCTGCCTCGGCCTCTGGATCCGCTCTGAGACCCCAAACCGCGGGAAGCAGAAGTTGCACTTCTCGGCGCGGGTCACATGATCTCAACCGGACAAGGCGCAACACGTGGTCGCGTCAACAAAGGGGCCAAAAAAGAGAGGTCAATGCCAAAGGTAAATTCAACAGTGTATTGATTGAAACTCACCTTCAAACAAACGAGTCTCTACAGGAAATGCTCAAAATGCAAAACAACTTTCCATTTTAAGAATCAACGGTTCAGAATTTTCAAACGAAAAATGAGAAGTTGAGAGATTGAAAGACTCGAGAAAGACTGTTCGCCATACGAATTCCGGTCACAGGGTTTTAGTCGCGACTTAGTGATCGGTATTCGTCTGTCTGTCTGTCTGTCTGTCTCAAACTGGGTGGGTCACTGTGACATGGATAATTTGGGCCACCCTCAGAAAGAAACATGTGTGCCCCCCTCCAGCTGAAATTTTCCTTGATGTAGTGAGGGTCACTACATCATGGAACATTTTGGCTGCCTTCAGAGGGTGGCCAAAATTTGCCGTGATATAGTGACCCCCCCCCCACACACACACACACACACACACACAGTTTTGCTATGTCATCGAAATGTTGAAGGTTGAAGTCAAAGAAAATAATTTGCCGGTGGCTGGAAAGAAACCTATGTGACCCCCTGTTTCGGATGCAACTCATCGCGCGACACAATGCCAGGGGGGATTCTCGTTTCAACTTTCAACGTCTTCGCTTCAAAAACGGAGCTTCAGGGCTGGTTTGATAAGCATAACACTTTGGGTGACCCTGTGTTTGAATTCTTTCATGTCTGGTTGGAAAATGGTTCCAGTGGATCAGAAAAGTGCCCACGGTCCGCAAGTTGTTCTCCTCACACCTTGAAAATTCTTGTGTCCTGATTTGGCGATTGGGGTTTTTACTCTGAGGCGGTTTTCATAATGGTGACACGCAGCCATTTTTCTCAAGTCAGCGTGACAATTTGACGGACTTTCTGACGGCAAGACCTTGAGACCAACGCTCATATTCTGTTATTTCTTTTGTCTGTTGGTGTGTGTGTGTGTGTGTGTGCGGGTGGAGTTGCCTGGAAAGGCTTGGGTCCCGTAGGCGCCTATCCTCTGACCTCCCCCCCCCCGCTATATATGTGTGCAATGAACGATCCATGTTGATTTGCAGAGAACCCGCCCAAGGCTGAGCTGCAGTGAAACCCAGGTCAAGGCGACCCTGTCCTGATCGTGATCGTCGGTCCGGTGAAGTGCAGCCGGTACGTGTTGGAACGCGCAACGTTCCACCGCAGAGGGAGTCCAGGTTCAACTGGGAATAACTTTCTCATAAATCTGGCAAATTTCTGAACATGCTAAGAAGAATGATATCTTTTGGTAGCAGATCCCCAACATATTCTTTGAGCCAAGGGCACAAGAATTGTTGACGCTGGCGTCAAATTTTGACGCGTGGGTATCAAATTTTGACGCGTGGGTGTCAAATGTGACATGACACCCAATGAAAACCCTAAAAAAATGGTTCAATCTTTTCCTGGCGTCGCGTCAAAATTTTGACGCCACATCCTCTGTGTGAAATCCATAATTTAGTCGGGGAACGCCCAAATGCCAGCTTGCTTTTTGCGTCTATCCCGGCACAAATGATGAAAATTCTTCTGTGGGAAAAAGTATTGAGGAGGCTGAGTGAACAGCTGCATTATAGAGAACATTTTGGTTGAAATCGTTCGTGCCTCACCCCTCCTGCCTCCACGCAAAACAGGGTGGATCAGACCCCGGTGGACCGGAACACGGTTTGGGACCACATCCATGTTTCCTTATTTGGCCCCCGATCAACCACGTATCTTTAGGGGTTTTCATATTGGTGACGTCAACTGCAACTGCAACTTTTTCGATGCTGAATGCAAGATTTTAATATCAGGCCAGTATCAAGAGTTTTGCAGTTTACTACAAGAAAGCTGCAGTCAACTGTACAAATGTTGCAGTCAACTCCAAATATCCAGTAGCATTTCAATATGCCTTTTCACATTGAATTTTGCAGTTGTAGTTTGGAATAGATTTTACCAGTTTTTATAGTTAACTTCAAGCAGCAGACTGCAAAACCCAGCAGCTGACATCAATTTTGCTGCTTGACTTCGAATTTTACAATTGACGTCAGTCGAATGTGTGAACCGTCCAAGTCAAACCCATTGGCCTCTGGGTGTCAATCCTTGTGTGTCAAGGGTTTTCACACAGGCAGGGCGGCGTCAGATTGTTTGATGCTGGCGTCAAAATTTTGACGAGTGCGCATCAAATTTAACATGGTTCCCAATGGAGAGCATCAAGAATGGTCTGCTCCATTCCTGGCATTGCACTTTGACGCCGTGTCGTCTGTGTGAAAACCCCAATTCGGTTTGAAATTCCGACTCACCAGATATTTTATGTGCCGCACTTTGGAAACTCTGCCTTCCGCCAATATAGTGCTCACATTCTGGTTGCTTTTAACACGGCAACTAGCAAAAATTTGTGAAATGATCATTCAACAAAGTCTGACATTTTTGAAGTTCTACCCTGACAATCCTCCCAAACAAAATCAAACTTGACAAATTCCTTCATCATGCATTATCCTTGAACCTGTGACATTTTGATTGCAGATTTCCAACATGGCGGACCTGGACGCTTACGTCAACGCGATGCAACAAGCTCAAGCGCAAGGACTGGACGACGTGCTGGAGGCTCTGACGGAGGGGAAGCACCGCGCCCTGTGGCTCGCTGCCAGACATGGTAATGCCGTGGCCCTCAGGGCACTGTTGGCAGCAGGAGCTGATGTGAACTGGCGTTTCCCCAAAGAAGTCCTGCCTACCCTCATGGCCACCGAGGATGACGCATGCGTGAAGATTCTGATTGAGGCAGGAGCTGATGTGAACAGAACTGGGCCCAGGGGAGTGTCGCCCCTGTGTGCTGCAGCACAGAAAGGTAACAACAAAGTGGTGCATATACTGATTGAAGCAGGAGCTGATGTGAACCTGGTGTCATCAGCCTTTAGGAGGACTGCACTGCACCACGCCGTGACCATGGGAGATCTGGGGACCGTGGAAACCCTGGTGGATGCAGGATCCAAACTGGACGTTGAAGACTACCTTGGCCACACACCGCTGATCCAAGCCACAACACGTGGTCGCAACGAATTGGTGAAGGTTCTACTCGCAGCACGAGCTGATGTGAATGCATGTACTGTCGCCGGTGAAACGATAATGTATCTGGCGATAAAAGAGGGTAATGATGAGATCACAGAAATGCTCTTGGCGACAGGAGCTGATGTGAACCTCACGAACGCATTTGGAAAATCACCCTTGGAAATCGCTTTGCAACAGAAAGACGAAGCCATGGCTGAAAGGCTGATAGACAAAGGGGCGTGTGTGAAAGGATTCGCAGGGGTGACAGAGGCAGTGTGTGGCCGCATGGTGGGAACACTGAGAAAACTCTTGGCGTCAGCAGCCGATGTGAACGAGGTGGCTGGCCTGCACACTCCCCTGTGGCATGCGGTTACGGCTGTCACTTGGAACCCACAAAACTCAAGGGGAACTTTCCAAAAAGACCAGGCAAATGTTGACATTGTGAAGCTCTTGATAGAATCAGGAGCTGATGTGAACATGCAACTTGTTGGCACCTCTATCCTTGTGGATGCCATTAAAACCAACCCGAAACTGGTGCCAACGCTCATCGATGCAGGAGCTGATGTGAACAGACCGACAGAAGACAACCACACACCACTACAGACGGCTCTCGTTGAGAGAAATGCATCTACTGTCCTGCAGTTGTTGTCGGCAGGAGCTGATGTGAACCGGCGTCGCAATGGAACGACGCCCTTGTTACAAGCTCTTCACGCCGATTTCTGTGTCGAACCTCTTCTCCAGTTCGGTGCGAGCGTTTCTCTAATGAACAAAGAAACTTTGCTCTACTACGCCAAGACATGGCAGAATCTCTTGCAACTGTTGAAGTTCGGGGTGGAGGTGAACCCGCGAGGCTCGTTCTGTGGCCCACAGAGGGACATCGCTTACGCGGCTGGCGCCAGGGTCAAGAAGAAGTTCAAGAAGTCCAAGAAACCACTCGACTACAACTGGCAGCCAGACGACCCAACAAAGCTGCAGCATCTCTGCCGGAGGTCAATTCGAGGTCACATGATGAAGGTCAGTAAAGTCAACCTGTTCTACAGGGTGGCGAGGCTGTCTCTGCCGAAGAAGCTGCAGCAGTACCTGCTGTTCGGGATGAGCCTGGAGAAGCTGGAGGAGCTGCTGGCTGCTCAGCTCACGCCTGCTTCCATTTGGCACCAGCTGCCAGGGCTGACCTTCACTGTTTGACGTTTTGTGATTTTGCACGTTTGCATTAGTCACACACAACCGTATGTCCTGCAGACGTAACTTGCTTAAAACAACGTGAACTTAGCCAGTGTCAGATCAGTCTGTCAATGGGAAGTTTTTTGAGAGAGATAATTTTTCTTGCGAAACGGGTCAGGCATTTTCAGTTCACCCTTCAACTCCTTGTGCGGAGAGACAATCTGTCAATCAAACGACCATATAGCGGTTGGAAACATCGGTACTTCGTTCGTGTGAACGCACGTTGGTCATTAGGCATTCTGAAACACACCGCAATGGAGCCAAACATGTTGGTTGAGGCTGTGAGGCAGGACGATGTAACAAAGGTGAGGAGTCTGATTGAAGAAGGAGCCGATGTGAACGGACGTACCACGTGTGGCGAAACATCATTCGGGGCAGCAGTGGACGACGACAACTTCGAGTTGGTTGATGTGTTGTTGGAGGCAGGAGCTGATGTGAACACGGCATATCCGTCACACCTGCAAACGGGTACGACTGCCTTGCCTCCGCTCATGGTCGCCATTGTGAGCAGAAAAATGTTCCTGACCCTCAGATTGCTGAAAGCAGGAGCTGATGTGAACCCAGTTCTTGAGCCGAATGCATGCCTCAACATTTCCCCACTGGACGCGTCCATTTTGAACGGATGGATCCACCCAACCCTGTTGCTGCTGAAAGCCGGAGCTGATGTGAACCAAGTCGACTTCAAGGAACCCTGCCTGGGTTCGGATGCAATTTCACCCCTGGGACTGGTGCTTCAGGAATATATGGAAGAAGAAAGGAGGTGCAACATTTCTGCAATGCTCATTGATGCAGGAGCTGATGTGAACGCGAATCTCTTGTCCAGGATCCGCATTTTCGTGTCTGCCCCCTTCACTTGGCTGCTGTTAGATGCCACATGAATGTGTCAAGTTGGCTGAAAGTGACAAGAAAGCTACTAAGTGCAGGAGCTGATGTGAACGCGCTTGCCGTTCAGGATGACTTTTATAGTATGTCACCTCTTCACCTGGCCATTGCTCACGCCAGCGTTGACATGACAAAGGAGCTGATACAAGCAGGAGCTGATGTGAACCAGCTTTGCTTCATGGTCCCAGAGGAAGAACACGGTGGCATCTCACCCCTGACCCGGTCACTTCAGAAGGTGGACCCACTTGAAGCCCGGCTGGCAACCCCGGACATGGTCCCGCTCCTCATACAAGCAGGAGCCGATGTGATCGAGGCATCTCCCAAAGGAGTGGACCATTTGTATGAAACTCTGCAGCGGGATATTCCATTCAAATTCCACACTATTATTGACAAACTGGTGGCGGCGGGAGCTGATGTGAACAGAGTCAGGGAGAATGGTGACACCCCTCTCACGTTCCTGCTCATCAACGAGCAAGGGAGAGCCAAGACCGTGCATCCCGAGAAATTACAATGCGTCAAAGTCCTTCTGCAACATGGGGTGGAGGCCCGCCACTTAGGGCTTGAGTTCGCCCAATGTCTGAGCCGCGATTTCCAGAGACTTCTCTGCATCGCCGGGGTCTCCGTCTGGGGCTACTACACCATTTTCGACTGCCTGCCATACCGTATCTCATGGCACAAGACTGAGGCCTTTATGGTTGTGAGGGGGGGGGGCAAGGTGGAGCTTGGGCTACCTGAGCCCCATGACCCTTTCAACCTGAAGAGCCTGTGCCGGAGGTCAATCCGAGGTCACATGATGAGGGTCAGCAGGGTCAACCTGTTCGTTAGGGTGCCGAAGCTGCCACTTCCAAAGGCAATGCGTGAATGTCTGCTGTATGGAGTGAACGTTTAGCTTGGCTTTTGAGAACAGGGAGAACACGCACCGCTTGTCATTGTCCGAACAACGAAGATGTGTTGCGTCTTTTCTGAATAAATTTGCAAAATGATGCCGAACTTGACGTTTGTTACAGCGTATCAGAAACCGTGGAAACCTAACACGAGGACGGCCCTTCATGATGAGAACGCAACAGTCCAAAAGCCAAGACAACCCACCGCCCTGCTCCATTGCCTTGAAAAAAAAAAGTTCCATGAAAACTCGTACGTCCCTTTTCAAGTTGAGTTTTGGGCAGCACTGACAATTTTACCCTGGGCCGTAAATGTTCTATATATGTATTTGGTTGGTACGCCCTTGCAGCAAAATCTGGAAGCTGTAACACACAAATTACCGACGCAATGCAATACTTTCTTGCGCTCCAGCCGATTCGAATTCTGAGGGCAAATACCGTGAATGTGCTCAGTGCGAAGTCCATGGGTCTTGATTTATTGTCACATAAACATTCTTCTTTAAGTTTGTTTCTCCCTCATGCTCATGCCAGGGTACGTGCATGCACGGACCGTCAAGAATCAGTATAGACAATTTGCGCGACAAATGACCTGCAAGGCATACTCGTTTTGTGCAACAGGAGTCTCACATCTTTACTCTGTCTTCGTTGGGAATCACTCGCACAAGGAGGAGGGTGGTGGGGGAAGAGGGGGTGTGGGGTTGGGGAGGGGGATTTCGGGTGGGAAAATTCAACTTCATTTAACGTCAGTGAGGCGATTCCCTCTTCTGCCCCGACTCTGGGTCCGCGCGAGGGAATCCAACGACGTGAGACGGTTGATTTGACTTTTGGTTTTGACTCGCTGGCTTTTTAGTCGCGAAAAGGTGACTTTTGTTGTCAGTATGTGTCTGTCCGTGAAGGTGTGATCGCTTCGTGGGACACCCTCCATCCCCACCCCACCCCATTTGCCAAATTTCATGGAGTCTGGCCAAAAGAAAACTTACAAAAAAAGTCAAATAATTTGAAAGAAAAAAGTTTTTGAAAATTTGTTTTGCAAAGTTTGGTTGATGCCAAAAAATTGACACCAAACTCTTGTGGACCAAACAAAACGTTTTTTTCCACGACAAATGTCTTGTAAGGCATACTCATTTGTATGAATTCAAACATGTCCCTGATTCCCCCCCAAACCCCCCCTCCCCCCCCCCCGCTCCCATCCCTGGCCGATTCATGCTGAACCATCAAAATGTCCAAGAAAAAACCAAATTTGTGCCAGCCCTGTAACGTGCCAGGTCCTCAACATTTTGTCAAAATCACATTTCTACCGAACCGTCGTGAACTTCTACATTCAAACTCCAACTGCAAAGATACGCAAGTTTAATTTCAACTTGCGTGATTATTTTCGTTCAATGAGTTTGGGCTGTTTTGGTCAATCTATGAATTCTAGTGTCCTTCAATTCACAGCAATCAGTGGGGCAGCATCCAAATGGTGAATTCACACCTGCCTCAATTGTTCACACCTTCGTCAATTGACGAAAAATGACGCCATTCATTGCGTGCACACGATTGGTTCCATTTATCGGAAGAAATATATTTTCACAAATGTGAACGCAAAACAAACTGGGTACAACCGAAACAAAAAAAAAAAGTTCTGTACCTTATGTGTTTACAATTTGTTTGTTCAGCAGAGGGCCCAGTTAAATCCCTAAATGTTACAATTTTTGACACAATTCACATGAGCGCAGAGTACACCGCACAACACTTTTGCAAACATGTGTTAGAAAATAATTCAGTCCCACAGATATAAATTGTGTCCAAGAGTTTTGTCACAAAAGTGTTGAAGTGTTCCATAGCGTACATGTTGCGAAATCACGAAGTTCTGACGTGTGTCAGTGGACGCTGCGTTGCGTCGCATTCCCGTTGCCACGTCAGCATTCGTACGCATCTTCTCCGGGACGAAACGATGGCAACGCACGTAATGCACGCGCACAGCAATGCAGCTGCACTCACAGTGATCCCAGCCAAAGATTGGATGTTTATGCTGCATCTGTTGCACTAGATGCATTCAGCATTTCTGCATTGTTTGCACTGCAATGCAGAACGCATTGTATAGAAACGAATGCATCAGACGCAATGGGCGTTGGGTTCCCGACACCAACGCTGCGTTCTGCGATGCCGTATATCTACACAATATATTGGATCCCTCCTGGAATGAAATCACCAGAAAACAGACAAATCACCAAACAAACACGGTTGTTAGAGAACACTGTATCATTCACGTGTTTCGGAGTTACGACACGGGCGGAAGTCGTGTTTTACCCAGCGGAAGTTGTAAGGGTCTGGCGTGCACTTTCAAGTAAAAATTCTGAATAAAATTTTTTGAACAGTTTTCCCCTTAACCGTGGGCAAATTTTCGGTCAAAATTGTATTACAGGGTGACGCAAAGAGATACAGCATGTCGTTCAGCGATCCTGGAGTGGTGGATATGGATACAGAGGTGGAGAAGGAAGAAACACGTGACATCTTCCAGATAACCGTGGATGGATTCGATGAAAGAATCGCAACACACAAGAAGCAACGGATGCAGAAACTGTTGGAATCACAGGGGAATCTTGATACTGCGATGGTGTGGCGCAGGACAGCTTTGGCTGAAGCCATCGCGAATGGAGATGAAGAGGCGGTGAAGCTGCTGATTGCTGCAGGAGCTGATGTGAACGCGTGCAGACCTTGGGATACAGAGTGGGAGCAACTGGATTTTTGTGCATGCAGGAAAGCCAAAGGAGCCAAAGGGAAGTTCTGCAGACCTCCCAAGACGCCCCTGGGCCTGGCCATAGATTACATGTATCCAGGCATTGTGAAGCTCCTTCTGGATGCAGGAGCTGATGTGAACGGAGGCACCTTGTGCACACCATTGACACTGGCCATTCCGCACCGAAACGAGATGCTTGTTGGCATGCTGGTGGCTGCAGGAGCCAGTGTGAATCAGCCTAGCTTATTCAACGAGTCTCCATTGGAACTGGCCATCGTCAACTATCTTCCCAACAGCGTACAGGCTCTGATCGCTGCGGGAGCTGATGTGAACGGGAACGGTGCCTACCGAAGGGCCCCTCTCTACATGGCCATCGTCTTCGGATTCCCGGTGGAGCCACTGTTGGCAGCAGGAGCCAAAGTGAACTGCTGCAATTGTTTGCTATTCCACCACTGCCTCATCGCGGGGAACGTGGACAACGTGAAATGCCTCCTCAGGTTCGGAATCCACATCGGCGCCTACTGGGCTTTCCCAGAATTCATCGAAAACGAAACTCCACTGTCTCTCCTGTCGTCGGCGGCGGGGTGTTCTCCGGTTGACTACGTCCCTCCCTCTCAGCGCGATGGGGATTATTACGCACCTGTTCCAAGTCTCCAGTTCTTGTGCAGAAAGGTCATCCGAGGTCACATGATGAGGGTCAGTAGCGTGAACCTGTTCGTCAGGGTGCCGAGGCTGGGCATCACGCGGGTCATGGAGAGTTACCTTCTCTTTAATCAGTCAGTGTGAAAAAAGAACAGCCAAGCGGCAATTTTGTGATGTGCAACGATTTGTACTACACAACCCTGGAGCAGATCTAGGGGTGGGGAGGGGTCGTGAGACACAGTGCAAACCTTGATATATGTCACAGTCTTCATGTGCTGTTCGAACTTGAGCGTCTGCCAATGTTTTGCGATTGTAATTTGGTTGTTGTCATGAGGATTCTTTTGTTTCCCAGACCTTCTTCCGATTCATAGATATACAAACAAAATGTTGATGAGAAATTGACTTGCATCGAATCTCGAGTTTGTTCAATTTGTTGTGATTTAAAATGTACTTTGTTCATCATTTTGCTTGTTCTGAACCTGTATGTCAAATGTCTTGATTCTGAGAATAATCATGAATCACAGAGGGCTTGTGGGCCGACTTTCCACGCACGTTGAGGCAACTTTTGCATGATTGCTGATGAACTTGTGAGAACGGTTGAATGTAAAGTAACGAAAACCTGTCCAACGGGTTGCAGGCTGTGGTGCCCGATTTAATTTTGTTGACATGTTTTGTGGAGAAATAAAATCATTTTTAAGAAGCTGCAATGAAAACTGTTCGTCTTGTGTCCACAGTAAATCGAAACATCAGCAGGACTCTTTACCCTCGACGGGGGGGGGGGTGATTCACGACAATTGAATTGGGTTTTGATCTCGACTGATGGACACACACACGCACTTGAAACAAAACAACGCCTTCCTTCTTTTTTTCTGAGGTCAGGTGAGCGCGACGGGAAAACCCATTCTAAACTGCAGCCAATTTTACAGCCAGCGAGCTTTCACAATCAGTGGTGGTCAAAAATCGCTAAAATTCCAAGTAATTTTTACGAACGCATAGATTATAAAGAGGAGAGTCAGTGAAGGTGACAAGGGTTGTAAACAATGCCTGACGACAACACAGGAATGACTGGTCGAAAAACACCGAAAATGCCAGGTATTTTTGAATACGTTGTCAGAAAAGTTGATGCTGTCAACAATACCTAAAACACCGCACCTAACTCGCCCAGACAAAAAATCCAGGTGATTGTTTCTTATTCTTCTGTCTTTGATGGAAGGTGAAAATCCAGGTGTGGCCTTTTGAATGTTGTTTTCATTGGATAATTATTGATTCTCTAAAAATGCCACAGATTGGACACACGAGGGCGTCACCTACCGCCGACCGAACTGAGTCCGCGCCCGGGGATGGAGGTGTGTCAGGTATCTCAAGTGAATTGTTTGGAGACGGTCCACCCCTGAGGGCCAGCAAACTCACCACAGATTTAACTCTTTTTCTTTTGTGAATTCTTGAATATTTTTGTTGAAAAAAGGCAAAACAAAAAGAAAAAAAAAACACGTTTTGATATTTTTCGCAGAAAAAAATCTCAAAGTCTCGACGAACAGACGAAGCACGAGGTAAAGTGACCTTCCTCCCCCGGACACAAACCGGAAGTGTGACCGGAAATGTCACGTGGGTCCATCCCCAGCCTTCCGGGGCTCACTTGCGCAACACCATCACACAGGCTGGACGCACGTGCAAAACATTGAGATTCACGCGTGCAGAATATTGAGCTGTTGGCAACAATTTCAGAGAGAAAGCAGAAATTCTCAATCTACAATAATGTCCAACAGTGAAGATCAACCCGTTCATCTGGAGGGCAGCATGGAGGAACTGATGAACGCGTTTGATGATCTGTGCTGCGGCCCCCACGTGAACACAGTGAACCTGATGGACGCCATCACGGGGCAGCGCGTCGACCTGTTCGCCTACCTCATGCGTCGAGGGGTGAACGTGAATGGAGTTTTTGGAAGACAGACTCCTCTCCTGGCCGCAATCGACATGGGACATTTTGGCATGGTGACAATGCTGGTGTCCGCAGGAGCTGATGTGAACGCAGTGGTGAGAACAGAAGATGATGGCTTCAGTCCTTTGACCCGAGCCTTGGTGCGTTGTAATCCAAGTATCGTGCGGCTACTCATAAGGGAAGGAGCCGATGTGAACATGGTTGACTATTGCCATGACAATTGTCGCTGGCTGGACCGGGACCATGCCACTGCACTGGACTACGCTATTGAGTACGAGGCTGACCTGGACGTGGTGAGAACACTGCTTGATGCAGGAGCCAATGTGAACGGGGGCGCGTGGGCCCTGGAGCACGCCGTGCGAAAACGTAGGTCTGACGTCGTGCAACTTCTGATTGAATCAGGCGCTGATGTGAACCCATCCAAAGCCAAACGTGACAGACATTGGCAGCCACGGAAACCACTGGAATGCGCCATCATATACGACGTTGGTGAGGAGATCATTGGCATTTTGATTGCTGGAGGAGCTGATGTCAACGATGGAAACACGTCTGCTCCACTGAGTACAGCTGTGGACACGGACAACCTGGCTGCAGTGCTGCAGCTCATAGAAGCAGGAGCCAACTGCGGGTGGCTCAAGTGGTCTGACATGATGAGGGCGCTCGCCTGGTGTGACTCTGCCTTGCTGACGAAGTTCGCCGGACTGAGACTCACAGGGTTGCTGCAGGAACCCCTGTTGCTCTTCTCAGTGCGGTAAGATTGTTTCAAAGCCAAAAAAAAAATAATAATAACAAATCAGTTTTTTTGTTCCTGCAATCGTTTGTCAAGCAACCAGCATTTTTTTTAATGTTTGGAGCTCCCATGAAGACGTGGGCGCTGTGTACGGGTTGCGACCTTGTTTACATATGTTTTGCCTTTGCTGAGTGTGACGTCACGAGTGGCGCCCACCAGGCTCAGATCACAATTTTGCATGTAGCGTCATGGTACTCAAGGGTTGTGTTTCCTTTTGTATTTGTTCATTGTTTCATTTGTTTCAATTCCTTTGTCCAATCTGTTTCTCTATTTTTCACCTGCATTTAGCTTTGGCAAGTATGAAAAGGACGAGAGTACGAGGGAGTTGACGGTGAAGCTGATCGAGGCGGGAGCTGATGTCAACGTGCAGACGCCATTCGGTGACACAGCTCTACATAACGCCGCGCAGCGAGACTGGAATGACGTCATTCTCACCCTGCTGAAACACGGAGCCAACATCAACCAGAAGAACAACAGTGGACAGGTTCCGCTGGTGGCGGCTGTGCGGTGGAAGAATGCAATGCAAACTCTCCTGAACGCAGGAGCTGATGTCGAAGCTGGTGGAGAATTTTTGCTCCGCAAGGCATTGTGTGCAACAGGACGTCATGCTGCTTGCAACCTGAGGGTATTGTTGGAGCACGGCGCCCTCGCGTTTCACCTGGTCTTGTGTGTTCATCATACGAGCCACGTGGCCTACGCAGCAGGGGTGAGGTGCCAACCCCGCCAACCGGCGCGCCGACACCCCATGAAGCTACAGGAGATGTGCAGGGAGGCCATCTGTGATCACCTCATGAGTTTGAGCCGGGTCAACCTCTTCTACAGGGTGGCGATGCTGCCCCTGCCAAAGGCAATCCAACAGTACCTGCTATACGGCGAATCACTGGATGCCATCTGGAGTGAGAGCGAACCGGAACCAGAATAAGCCGGGTGTTTTTCAATGCCAAATGACAGTTTAGGGACGTAATGAACCACATTTTCGTCAAACATCGTGCCACCAACCTGGAGTGGTGTGTGGTGATTAGCCAGTGCCGTGGAAATTATGCACAACAACACCAATTTTTGTGCTCTTTGATGATGTTGTACACAATTTCCATGGCACTAGCGAATCACCACACACCACTGGATGTTGGTGGCACCATGTTTGACGGAAACGTCATGCGTTAGGTCCCCAATGTGTTGGTGCGACATGTGCCTCAAACGCTGTGCATAAAGTCGCGCCACGTGAGGGTTATTTCCGGTGCGTGAAGACACGTGAGAGCAGTTTCCGGTTGTTTGGTGTCACGTGGGCTTTTTTGCTGGACATGTGACATGGGTTCATGTGCGAAAGTGTGGGGCAGTTGTTGATGTAAAAACACGTGAGAACGTCCATGTTCTTTCTCTGTTTTGACAGGGATGCACCCTGCTTCTGTTTGACTGTGTTCTCTGTCCTGGCCAATGAGGAAACTTTCTTTGCCGCCCCCCCCCCTCCTGACGCCCAACCCGTGTTGCTCCGTTTTCCTTTGCGGACAGTCGATGTCCGTTGGGTGAGAATAAAAATCTGCTCAACTTTCAAGAACGAGGGAGTCACCACGAATTTGTTTGGGAGTCAAATTTTACCTTTTTCTTGTTGATCGCGACAGTTGTTCTTGTTTGAATTTTTTGAGAGAAATGGATTTTTGCAGCTGTCTGGCGACTGAAAAAGTTCCATATGTCCGCGACAAAATGGACTCGTGCACAGTTGTATATTTCTGACTGGTGTTACGAATTTTGCAAAATGTGCTTCAAAGTACAAAATTTTTAATTTTTCAAATGTATTGTGTGTTTCGTTTTGGGTCCTTCGTCGTGTACTGTTGATTTTCTCGCTGAGCAAATAACCAGCGAATAAGTCGAAAATCTTGAATATTGAACTCTGCGTTTCACTGTCTGGTTGCGATTTCAAACTTTTGCACTTGGCATGAACTATTCCATGCGAAAAATGTCCCGTTCTGCTGGACAAACACACGATGTTCGGTTTTTCTTCAACAACACTTTGTTGACGCTCCTTCCTTTTGCTGATATTTTACGCATCACGGACAGTGGTCTTGCTGCACCATCTCGGTGTCAAGACAATGTGTGTTTCTATTGTGTACAGTTGTATAGAACGCAGTTGTGTAGAACGAAAATAAAGTCTTGCTTTACAATGCATGTTCAGTGGTTGTTTTTCTCTTGAACCCAATCTGGCGTACCGCTTCTCAGAATGATTTGGATGCCACTGAACCAGGTTCACCAAACGCAGAAGCCAGAGACCAACAACACGCACACGGTAGACCAGTCATACCTGGCGACTAGAGCGATGCAGGTTGATTTTACTACAATACAACAACCCTTACAATACAAGGGCAGTGATTAAAGGTGTGTCACTAAGTTTCGGAGCCCTGACACTTCCAGACTGAGTTCTGCATGAGATGTGTCCCGCCGTGGCTGAGTCTCAAACGGCTGATCGACAAGGCTGGAGCCAGGATGTTGTCGATGTGTGTGTGTGTGGGGGGGAGGGTCCAGGACATGATGTTGTCGATGTGTGTGTGTGGGGGGGGAGGGTCCAGGACAGGACCTGAGGGGGCTCTTTTTTCAGTAAGGAGTTTTAGATTCAGCACTTAGAAGACCATCCGGTCCCATTTTCTGTCCGGTGCCAGAAATGCACAAATTACATGGCATTTTACGTGGGAGCAAGGTTCATATTTTTGCACTCAGCTGGCAAGAGGGCATGAATTTTTAAGTGTCACTTTTCAGTATGACAGACAAGTATACCAGACACTAAATAGTGCATAAACATCAGTGAAATTATGCTTCAAAAATGTGTGAGAATGCCACAGAAATTGCTCCATGGCAAGTTGGACTGCCACGTAAAAATGACACTTTGGAGAGTTTCAGCAAAGTGCTCCGTAGACGTAACACGTACACGTAGCACGTAGCTTGTAGATGCAACTCCCCTTTTCTGGGACAGTCCACAGGTGACTTGACAAGAATTTCTTGAGTCAGAAACACAAAAAAATCTCATTTTTTTCTTGAAGTTATCTGGTTTCAATGGGCTCTCAAACCCAAGTTTGGCTTGAATGTTTGTCTGGTTTTACCTCTGTGGACTCTTCCAGAATAAGGGAGTTGCATCTGTGAGCTACGTGCTACGTGTACGTGTTACTCCTGTGGAGCACTTTGCTGAACTCTCATTTGGCACCGGGTGTCAGACCATGCGTAGTCCTCCCACGTGTTGCACCCAAAACTCTCCAGTGGTCAAACCCAAAAAATACGGGGGTAAAATTCGTATTGGGGTTTCGGGGATGGCTGTGAGGCAGCCTCCGCCTTCTTGATCAGGACAGGCCTCATTTCAGTTTTTCAATTTCGATTGTCAAGATGGAAACCAGAATAATTTGGACACCCCGGTCAATTATTTAATGAATCATTCCAAAATAAAATTTCAGGCCTTCATGCACGTGCAAAGCATCAGGGAAAATTGATTTGATTATTTTCTTTGGCATTTGATCATTCACGCGCGCTGAATATTTTACGCGCAAGGATGTTTGAGCGTGCGTCTCAACTGAGCCTGGTGGGCGCCACTCGTGACGTCACACACAGCAAAGCAAAACACATGTAAACAAGGTTGCTACCCGTTCACAGCGCGCACGTGTTCTGGGACCTCGAAATTTGAATTGCAGAGCGGAAAGGAACAGATTTCATACGGTGAGTGCACCTTTTCGTCATTCTGATGTATACAAGCGCAGAAAATGTTATGAAATGTATTTGGTAAAATTGTAGTGCCTGATCAAGGAAAACATCATGGGAGGGGTGACCTCAGTGGGAGGGCAGATTTCGATTGTCCTTCCCCCCCCCCTTCCCGTTGCCGTCCGCTGGTTTTGATCTGTTCATCCAAAACTGACCATGCAACATTGGAGTTACACTATGTGTGTGTGTATGTATGTATGTGTGTTGTTTGTTGATCTCTGTCTGTCTGTCTGTCTGTTTTTGGCCCAAAGGAACTCAGACGTCAGGCTTGTTGGGTCACTGTGAAGCCGAGATTGCGAAATCGGACGCATTGCAGTGGCGGATCTGTGGGGGGGTCGGGTGTTGGGGATGACACACTTTTGTCTCCGCGAGTATTTTTTTCAGGGAATAGGTGGGGCTCAGGCTGGAATTGTTTTGATACGCAAACATTTGTTGTTGCTTTGAGTGCAATGGCTTTGAGCATTGCGAATGTGTGTGTGTGAGTGGAATGACAAACACAGGAAATTGCACCCCACTGATCCAGGCCAGACCCCCTCCTCATATATACACACACACACACACACACATCACAAACGCACAGACTGCCTTTGTTTGCGTTACAGATGTGTGCCCTTCCCTTGTTGGGAGAGGATTTGGGTTGGGGGCCAATCGGACTTGTGCAGGCCCAAGATTTCCCCATTGTGTGCAGACAGACCCGCTCTATTTTTTCTGACCTTGGTCATGTCCTTCATTGAGCTCAAATGCCCACGTGTTTTTCTCTTCGCAGGTGGACGTGTTCTGGCGAAGCATCAGGGATCGACCGGATTCCATAGAGACCGCACAGCGTCGAGCCGTCCGTGGAGATCAGACGCCGATCTGCTACTGAGGTCAGATGGGTTCAATTTTCCGTGTTGGGGAAGGGCAAGAATTTTCAGTGGGGGGCGGGCGATAGGGACACCACAACACAAACAGGTGTTCCTCACACGCGCATATACCTACGGATACACCCACAGAAACACACACACACACACGCACATACATACGGACACAGATACACACACACACACACACACACACACATTCGCAATGCTCAATGCCGTTGCACCAATTGTCCTGAGGAACAGATGGGGACCAATCTGACCAGACACATGATTTCCTGGTGACCGACCCTTGTTTTACGGGGGACTAAGTATTTTTCAAATTTGGAAATCACTCGTTCGCCACACCCAGTGCAGCGGGTGTTGACTGGTTTCCGATTGCACATCTTGTTCGATCCGGGGGTCGCTCATGATTTCACCCCCACCCAACCCTGGATATTTGCCGCCTTGTTATTCTACGATTGTGCCGTCTCAATACGGCCTTTTCCACAAGCTAGGTTTCGCAGATTGAAGACATACAGATATCCGTGAACATAGTTGTGGGGTCGACAACACCATCAAATTACGAAGTGTAAAGCAGCAAAAATGTTGTCATGTTTGTTTTGTTTTCTTCATTTTGAGCTCAAAATACTTCTTGTCAACAAAAACATCCCAGGTTGTTCTCTCGAAGTCTACTTTCACGGATATGTCTACGTTTTCAATTTGCAAAAATAGCTCCATGGAGCTCGTGGTGATTTGAGGAAATTTCAGTTGCTCTGATTTGGCTTGCTCTGATTTGGCTTGCTCTGATTTGGCTTGCTCTGATTTGGCTTGCTCTGATTTGGGTCACTC